>Ga0208849_1000073_pt1 | contig 97038 bp, 76 predicted proteins | sample NGESurdeep072012_10_FD_184470 | JGI IMG/M metagenome (GOLD analysis project Ga0208849, IMG submission 184470) | Arctic peat soil microbial communities from Barrow, Alaska - NGEE Surface sample 53-3 deep-072012 (SPAdes) | ecosystem: Environmental > Terrestrial > Soil > Wetlands > Peat ...
ACTTCGTAACCGGGAGCAGGTAGTGGCACCCTGGGTATTGGGTCAAGTTGCGAAACCAATCAACCACCAAGGACACGAAGTTGCACGAAGGAAACCGCCGAAGCTGGCCTCCGTGACCCTTCGTGTCCTTGGTGGTTGATTGGTTTTCCGCTACCGAGGCAAACTGACCCACTACCTGACTTCTATCTATCTATCTCTCTAATCGTCTTCGGAAGCAGCTAGAATGGCCGTAGCCGCGTCTAACTACTGGAAAGCATGAAGTACGCCTTATTAGCCATTCTGCTGTCCGCAACTGCATTCGCGCAAACGGGCACATCGAAAACCGGTTCTGCGAGTTCCGTAGCGCCTTCCGCCCCAATTCCGGTTGATCAGCAAGATCAGAACAAAGCGAAAACCCTGTTGGACCAAACGATTCAGGCGTTGGGTGGAAAGGCGTATCTGAATATTCAGGAAGTGAGCCAGGAGGGCCGTACCTATAGTTTTCATCTTGGGCAACCCACAAGTGCTGGCTTATTGTTCTGGCGTTTTTATAAATATCCTGACAAAGATCGTATCGAACTGACTAAGAAGCGCGACGTGGTGGAAATATTTAATGGCGAAAAAGGCGCTGAAATTACCTACAAAGGCGTGCGTCCGATGGATACCAAAGAACTCACGGATTACCTTCGCCGCCAGAAATACGCACTCGATGTGATTTTACGAAAGTGGCTGAATGAACCGGGGGTCGGTCTTTTTTATGACGGCCCATCTGTCGCCGACCAACAAGCTGTCGAGAAAGTAACCATCATGAACGCCCACAATCAGGCAGTGACTCTTTATATTGATTCTAACACTCACTTGCCGGTAAAGAAGAGTTTCTCCTGGCGCGATCCGACTGATAAAGAGCGCAATGTGGAAGAGGAGGGCTATGACAACTATCGGCCCGCGGACGGCATTATGACTCCGTTTGTCGTCACTCGTTACTACAACGGTGACATGTCAAACCAGCGGTTCTTAACTTCGGTTGCCTATAATAAAGAAGCCAGCGATTCCATGTTCAACGTTGAGCCGAGTCAGCCACCGCCGGGGGCATCCAGAAAGTGACCCGTCTCGGGTCCTTCCTTGAGTCGCTCCTAACTGTCAGTATTCCGTTATAGTTACGGCTAGGCGTATAAGTCCGATGTTGGCAAATAGCCACGCACTGTGGCTGTTTTGCCACAACCAAGATGTGCGAGAACGGCGTAACCTATGGACGACCCAAGCGTTTATCCCCCTTTTGAAGTTCGAACATACAGTCCGCGCCGCCACGGAGTGCAAGGGAGTCGGTCTCCACAGCGGCGCACCCGTCACTCTTCGCATCCTCCCAGCCCCAGTCGGTACCGGCATTCTTTTCCGCCGTGTTGACCTCGACGGTTTTGAGGTAGAAGCTGTCAGCCGCAATGTCGCTCGCGTCAGCTATGCCACCAGCCTGATGAAAAAAGGCGTTCTAATATCAACGACCGAACACTTGCTTTCGGCGCTGATTGGGACGGGGATTGATAACGCGATCGTGGAATTGGATAACCTGGAACTTCCCATCCTCGATGGGAGTGCCCTTCCTTTCGTAGAACTCATTCAGAAGGGTGGAGTTCGTAGACAAAGGCGTGAGCGCCGTTATTTTAAAATTCGCCGCGAGCTTGAACTGCGGGAGGGAGGCAAATTCATTGGGATCTATCCCTCCGATACTCATTCCGTTTCTTATGTCATAAATTTCTCCCATTCGTTAATTGGAAAGCAAACTTTTTGTGTTGACTTGTCAGATGGAAACTACGTGCGCGAAATCGCGCCGGCCCGCACCTTCGGTTCCAGAGCGGATGAGCAGGCCATGCGCAATATGGGATTGATCCGCGGAGCCTCGACGGAGAATTGCATCGTGCTCACCCGCGATGGAATTGAGAATCCGCCTCTCCGTTTCGAAGACGAATTTGTGCGCCACAAAGTGCTGGATTTGATTGGCGATCTCGCACTTCTAGGGAAGCCGATCCTCGGAAGTGTGGTCGCCGACCGTGCGGGCCATGCCATGCACACAGCCCTGGTATCACGGCTATTGCGAGATCACACTTTATGGGAAGAAACGACTGTTGATGACGGGGCGCATATACCGACGGTGAGGCATCAAACCGACGTGGAACAAGTCGTGTGATCTTGTGTGTTTTTGTTTTCAGTGAGGATTTCTCTTAGTCGGCGGCGTGCGGACTCGCATCCGTCCAATCCCAAAAAGATTTCTCTTCTATGAGCGCTGCCAATTCTGCGCGGGCTTTGGTGGTTAACTCCGCTGCGTAATTCTTTGTGGACTGCTGGCGCTCGAGAGTCAACTGGGAGACCCGCACTGCGAGCAGCGGAGCATCTTCTTCCAACACCCGAACCAACCGTTCGGCGCGATTAATTCTCATATGAATCGGAAGCATATTTTCAAACCTTGATTGTGGATTGAATTCAGGTTGCCGGAAACATTGACCCGCCGCAAGTCACCATCTGGATACCTTATTGGAGGTTTTTAGCGTCAAGAGGATTCAAACCACACCGATGGCATATATTACGAGGGTACTTGCTGTCCGTCACAGCAGTGAACACAGCGTTAGCGAATTCATTTTGCTCACTGAATCTAGGCCTAAACCTTATGTTACGTTCCGTGCTGGTAATTTCCTGCGTCGTACTATGTACGCTCATGTTCTCCTCCCACGCCTCCGCACAGCGGACGGATAAGTCCATCCCAAATTCTGCCACGGCGAAGAAATTTGCCGAGCTTAGCGACCAGTTCATGAAAGATTCCCTGGCGCTCGCTCCTTCCAATGCCTCGACCGCCGGGTACCACAACCACCTGGACAGCAAGACAGGAAAGACTGTCGAACTGGACGCAATCCTCGATGACATGAGCCTCAAATTCATTGATGGAGAGAGAAACTTTTATCAACGCTGGCGAGAACGCTTTCACCATGAGACACCAGTTGCCGATTTGACGCCGGAAGATGCAGCGGATTGGCATCTCATTGACGATCAGATCGGACTTAAGCTGCTCGAATTCGACGAGATTCAAAACTATCGACACAACCCAACGGTCGTTGTCGAAGTGATCGGCAACGCGCTTTTTCTTCCCTTAACCCAGAACTACGCTCCGCCTGACGTGCGGGTCAGTCATGTGCTTTCAAGAATGCGCCAGATTCCCCGTTTGCTCGATCAGGTTAAACAATATTTAAGCGATGTTGATCCAGTTTTCACGCAGACGGCAATCGAAGAAAATGACGGAAATATTGATCTCATCCAAAATACCGTCGTCCAGCAAATCCCCGCAAATTCAAAATTGAAGCTCGAGTACGGCCAAGTCGCGCCGCCAGCGGTTGCGGCATTAAAGCAGTTTTCAGAATGGTTGAAATCAAACTTTTCGGAACAACCTGCCAACCGCAGCTGGAGGTTGGGAAAGGAACTTTACGACCAGAAATTCAAGCTCGTCATGGAAACCTCAGTCACTCCCGAACAGGTTCTGGCTGACGCTGAGCAAGGATTGCAGTCAGTTCGTGCGGAGATGCTACAACTGGCCTTGCCGATGCATAAGCAGATGTATCCGGACCACAGTGAGCACTCCGAACTCTCCGGTCACGACCGCGAAAATTTAATCATCAGCGAAGTTCTGCACAAAATATCGGACGAACATCCGCGCCGTGATCAACTGCAAGCCGCCATTGAGTCCGACGTGGAGGGAATCAAGCAATTCATTCGCGAGAAAAAGATTGTCTCCTTGAATACCCGCGACAACTTGAAGGTGATTCCGACGCCGATGTTCATGCGGGGCATTTACTCTGTCGCCGGCTTTAACAGCGCACCCCCTCTCGAGCCGCAAGCGGAGGCCGAGTATTGGGTCACTCCCATTGATCCCACGATGCCGGACGATAAAGCCGAATCCAAGCTTCGCGAGTACAACAACTACACTTTGCAGTGGCTGACCATTCACGAAGCGCTGCCAGGACACTATATTCAGTTTGAACATCTGAATAATATTCGGCCGGAAAGGCGGCGTCTTCTTCGCTCGTTGTACGCAAATGGCGCTTACGTGGAAGGCTGGGCAGAATACATCGCGCAGGTCATGATGGACGAAGGGTATTTGGGAAACGATCCACGGTTCCGCCTGGTGATGCGCAAGATTCGTCTTCGTTTACTGGCCAACGCCATCCTCGATGTGAAAATGCAAACCATGGGAATGACTGACCAGCAGGCGATGGATTTGATGACTAAGGATGCTTTCCAGACAGAGGCCGAAGCAGAGGGGAAGCTCACGCGCGCCAAACTCAGCTCAGCACAGCTGCCCACTTATTACGTCGGCCTTCGCGAGTGGCTTGCGTTCCGCAAGAAGTATCAGGATGCAATGGGAAGGAATTTTGATATGCAAAAGTTCCATGACCGCGTGCTCGACGAGGGTCCGCTCCCGGTTCCGATCGTTGAGCAACTCGTGATGCCCGCAGCCGCGAAGCATTAAGGCTTGCCGGTGTGTTAGATTTTATTTTCTCGCTATTCCATGAAACATATTGCCGATTGGGCTTTGAACGTGGCTGAGCAACGCGGCGCTTCGCACTGTGACCTGCGAATCGTGGACGAACGCAGTCGCGCGCTCGCAACTAAAAACGGCAAAGTGGGTGCTGCTGCGGATTCGGAGTCGCAGGGCATTGGCATACGCGTGCTCGCCAACGGCGCGTGGGGATTTGCCGCTTCCGACGACCTGAGTCGCACCTCTGTAGAGACCACGGCGACGCGGGCAGTTGATATCGCCAAAGCTTCTTCTCATGTGAAGCAAAGCGACGTCCGGCTTGCCCCAGAAAAAGCGGTTATTGCTGAGTGGACAACGCCGCACGAAATTGATCCTTTCACGATTTCGGTGGAACAGAATCTCGATCTGCTCTTCAAGATTGATGCTGAACTGCGCTCGGTTGCCGGAGTAACCCTCGCGGAAACGAATATGAATTTCCGCCGCGAAGAACAATGGTTCATTTCCTCCGCCGGTACGAATATTCATCAAACGAAATACACTACGGGATCTGGCTTTACGGCATACGCTTTCGCTGGGACTGAACTTCATAAGCGTTCTTATCCCAGCTCCTTTGGGGGGCAGTGGCAGAACAAAGGATATGAACTCATCCACGAATTGAAGTTGCTTGAGAATGCGCGGCGCATCGGCGAAGAAGCCGTCGCTTTACATCATGCGGATAAGTGCCCCGAAGGCGTCTTCGACATTATTCTCGAAAGTTCGCAGCTTGGACTGCAAATTCATGAATCTGTCGGCCATCCCATTGAGCTCGACCGTGTGCTGGGCATGGAAGCCAACTTCGCTGGAACTTCATTTTTGACCCTCGACAAGCTTCGAACTTTGCGCTATGGCAGCGATCTCGTCAACGTGGTTGCGGACGCGCGGCAAGAGCATGGGCCTGGCCTTGGCACGTTCGCATTTGATGACGAGGGCGTTCCAGCACAATGCACTCCCATCATCACGAACGGTCTTTTCACGGGATATTTAACTTCGCGCGAAACCGCTCACACCATCGGCGCTAATCGTTCAGGAGGTACGTTGCGCGCCGAAAGCTGGAATCGCCTGCCAATGATTCGCATGACGAATATCAGTATTCTGCCGGGCGAGAAACCTCTGACGTTGGAACAACTCATCGCTTCGACCGATTACGGGATACTGATGCAAACCAATCGTTCGTGGTCCATTGACGATAAGCGCTACAACTTTCAATTCGGTTGCGAAATGGGATGGGAAATAAAGGGCGGCAAACGAACCCGCCTGCTGAAGAACCCATCGTATTCAGGTATCACGACTGAATTCTGGAATTCGATGGACGCAATCTGCTCGCGCGACGAATGGACATTGTGGGGAACTCCCAACTGCGGCAAAGGGCAGCCGCAACAAGTCATGGGGACGGGACACGGAGCGAGTCCAGCCAGGTTCCGAAAGATCAAGGTGGGCGCGGCGTACAAGGGAACGTGATTGGGATCACATACGGGATCTGGCCTGCTGGGGTAGCATTCAGCACTCAGCATTCAGCCAAATCAAGAGGTCACATCAATGAAGGATTTCAGAGATTTGCTTGTGTGGCGCAAGGCTCACCTGCTAGCGCTTGCCTCTTATCGCTCCACGGAGATGTTCCCCAAACAAGAACTGTACGGTCTAACTTCTCAAATACGCCGTTGTGCCGCCTCCATCGCGGCTAACATTGCCGAAGGTTGTGGAAAACACGGCAATGCCGAGTTTCAGCGCTTCCTCAATATCGCCGCAGGTTCCGGTAGCGAATTGGAGTATCACTTTCTTCTTTCGAGAGACTTGGGATTCCTCACCGCCGAAGGGTACGAAGAATTACACAACGGTGTAGTAGAAGTGAAAAGAATGCTCGCATCACTAAGTCGCAAGGTAAACGAGGAACGCCTCGCGGGCTGAGGGCTGAGTGCTGACTGCTGAATGCTTGACAAATCAAAAGCCGCCGAAACCTTCTCCCGCATTCGGAAGTATTCTGCCGCGGATGAGGTCGAAGCCCTGATCTCTGGCGGGCGATCCGCGCTCACACGTTTCGCGAATAATACGATTCATCAGAATGTTGCTGAAGAGAACTATGTTATCTCCGTCCGCAGCGCGTTCGGCGGACGTACCGCCCGCGCTACCACCAACAAGCTTGACGAAGAGAGTCTGAAGCGGGTCGTGCAGGCATCGGAAAGTTTGGCGAAAGTTCAGCATGAAGATGCGGATCTCATGCCGATGTCATCTGATGCCGGAAAGGCCGAGGTTAAGATTCCTAACCGGCGATTTGATCAGACCGCAGCTATCACTCCGCAGGATCGCGCACAAGCAGTCGGCAAAATTGTCTCCACCGCCCAAAAACATAAGCTCATTACTGCTGGAATATTTTCGACCGGTGAATCCGTTGAAGGTATTTTTAACTCTCGAGGCTTGTCCGATTGGCACACGCAAACTTCATCCGAGATTTCTATCACTATGCTGGCGCCTGATTCCTCTGGATGGCAAAAGGCCAACTCCCCCAACGTTGGCATCCTTGACCCGGCTGCTCTGGCCGACATCGCCGCACGAAAGGCATCCAACTCCGCCGCTCCGAAAGAAATTCTTGCAGGCAAATACACAGTCATTCTTGAGCCCGCAGCTGTGCTCGACATGGCCGGATTCATGTTCTGGGATTTCGGCGGACTTGCCATTCTCGACCAGCGGTCGTTCCTTAATAATCGCGTGGGCACAAAAGTCTTTGGCGAGAATATTAATGTCTGGGACGACGTGGCTCATCCGCTTCAATCCGGCTCTCCGTTTGATGGAGAAGGTATGCGGCGTCAGCGCGTGCAACTCATCGAACGAGGCGTAGTAAAACGACTGGTATATTCGCGCGCAACTGCGCGGAAGATGACTGAATCAGAATACAAAAATAAAGTCGGTCCGATTGAGATTACAGGACACGGATTCCCAATCCCCAATGAGATGGGCGAAGCGCCGATGAATATTGTTTTCGGCGGCCCGGCGAATCCGAAAACAGTGGATCAGATGATCGCGTCCACCGACCGTGGAGTGCTGGTCACGCGCCTCTGGTACATCCGCGAGGTTGATCCCTATGAAAAGATTTTGACCGGCATGACGCGCGATGGCACTTTCTACGTAGAAGACGGGAAGGTCCGCTACGGGGTTCGCAATTTTCGCTTTAATGAAAGCCTGATTCACATGTTTTCAAATGTCGAAGACATGGGAACTCCGGTTCGCGCCAGCGGCGAGGAATCTTTCGATATGGTTGTGCCGGCGATGAAAATACGCGACTTCAACTTCACCGAAGTTACGAAATTCTAGTTGTGTCGCCACACTCCGAAATGCCTCTATGTCAACCTCGACAAAAATAATCAATCCGTCGAAAGGCTTGTATATTAAGCTGGGAACGGGCGGCAAATGGGAAAAGGAATCTCTAGATAAAGGTATCTTACGCTTCGGATATGGAAGCACTCCCTTCGAGTCAGCGGTCTCAGGAGACTGGGAAACCGTAAGAAAAGCGTGGCATGAAATACGCCACGACGCTGGGGCTGCGGCGCGAGATGTTATTCAGATCAAACATTTTTTCGAAGCTGACGAAAATACCTTGTGGGTTACATTCCATGGTGGACTACTGCATTGGTGTTTCGCCAAACCCGGGGTGCATGAAAGCGGGGACGGAAGCTTTCGGAACACAGTTGACGGGTGGCATAGCGACGATACAAAAGGGAAAAAATTGTTTACCGACAAATTGTCGGGCAATCTTCTAAAGATGCAGGCCTTCCGAGGTACTATCTGTTCGATCAACGATTTTGAATACTTGAAGCGGAAATTGAACGGGCAGTTATTGCCAGCGGTCGAAGAAGCCACCCAGGCGGAGAATCGCATGGTGGAGAAAATCATTCCCCTGATGCGCCTTCTGACGTGGCAGGATTTTGAGCTACTCGTAGATCTAATTTTCTCTAACAGTGGGTGGCGCCGTATTGGACAAGTCGGCAAGACACAAAAAACTGTCGATATCGAGCTTAAACTGCCTACGACGGGCGAGCGCGCATTTGTGCAAATCAAGTCGTCGGCTTCAGACAGCGACTTGAAAAGCTACCTTGAGCGCCTGAACGAGACCGACGCTTATGACAAGATGTTCTTCGTCTGGCACACCGGCGAGATCGACGAGATTGAGGAGAGCAAAGTCAAGCTTATCGGTCCGAATCATCTAGCAAGGATGGTCTTTGATGCCGGGCTCGCGTCATGGCTACGTGAAAAAGTATCCTGAGACTGAATCGTCAAATTCCCTTTCGCCATTCACTGTCAATTCAGCTGCAAATTATTGAACCACAAGCGGTTAACCCTAACAGGCCAATGCCTTCGGTAACTTTGTACTCTTGGTTCCGGGGTGTAATCTTCGCTCGTAATGGCGAACAACAACCAATCCGGGGAAAACGGAAATCTTAAGCCGCGCAAAAAGGATTCCGGTACCAAGAAGCTCGATCTGCAATATTCCGACATGCAAAGTGCGATGCGTTTTCCGATCAGACTGCCAATCGCGGTGAAATCGCAATCGGGAGAGAGCCGCACCGAATCGCAAAACATTTCGGCGAATGGCGTTCTTTTCCAAATGGATTCTGATATGCCGATCGGGTCCATGGTGGATTTCACGATTTCATTGCCAGCTGAGATTGTCGGCGCGCAAGCTGACGTTCAGCTGGACTGTAAAGGCCGGGTAGTGCGCAGTTCGGACGACGGTGGACGACGCGGCGTCGGCGTAGTGATTGACGAATATCGTTTTGGACGCCGCTGATTGCGGCAAGGAATTTCATAGCAATGGCGACGATTCCGGTTAACGGGTACGGCGAGCTTCAGGAAATTCATGAAGCCCAGGATAATTCTTTGCAGCTTCTTCGAGTAATCGTCGCCGATTCTCAAGCAATTTTCCGTGCGGGCCTGCGCAAGATTTTTGCTGTGGAAGACGACATAAGAGTGGTCGGGCAGGCGGAGACACTTCCGCAAACTTTATCTGCTGCAAAGAAGTTTTCCGCGGACATCTTAATCATGGAAGCCGCGCTCAGCCCAAATCCAGCCGACACAGTCTCTGAACTTTTGCGCCAGACTCCAGCCCTGCGACTGGTCGTAGTTATCTCAAAGCCGCATGAAGAGTTGACGTTGGAGCTATTCCGGCGTGGCGCTTATGGCATTGTCTCGCGCGATGTGGAACCCGATCTATTCGTGGACTGCCTGAGAAAAGTCTGGCAGGGAGAGTCGTGGCTCGATAGCCGTGGCATTCAATGGGTCTTAGGAGCTTATCGCACGCAGGGGTCCCGGCCCACATCTTCCCGATCCAAAATACAATTGACCCCAAAAGAATCGTTGATTGTTTCCTGCGTCACTCAGGGAATGAAGAACAAGGAAATTGCGGTTCGCGTCGGAACCACCGAGCAGGTTGTAAAGAATTATCTTCGCAAGGTTTATGACAAGCTTGGAGTGGCCGACCGCCTGGAACTGGCGCTCTATTGCCTGCACAACCGTCTCCCGGAGGCACAAGAAAAAGAATTGCCCGCGAGTTCCGTAAACAATCCGGCCGCAGCCTTTCCCGCCGTCGGGGAACTCAATCAAGCGAAACCCTCCTAAAACGAAGAGCTAGTTGCGGCCCACCAGACCGCACCATACAATCAAAGCCGAACAATGAATGCCTGGAGAGATGGCCGAGTGGCTGAAGGCGCACGCTTGGAAAGCGTGTTTAGGGGAAACTCTAACGTGGGTTCGAATCCCACTCTCTCCGCCATATTTTCAACCACTTGGCTGAGCTGTGATCCGCAGCGCGATCCATTAAGCGCGTGGCAGAGCCAAACCCACGATCTTGCTGTGTGCCTCTGACTCTTGGTTCGTCACCACATCGCCATAGATATTCATCGTCGTGCGGATGTCCGCATGTCGCATTAGTTTCTGCTGCACGGCTATTGGCGTCCCCACAGCGTCAAGCCACGATCTGTAGCTGTGGCGCATCGTGTGAGTAGCCAGCTTGCCGACTTTCGCTACTTCTGCCGCTTTCTGGAATACTCCCCAGACTCGCGGATAGGACCACGGAAGACGGCCTAGCTGCGTCGGGGAAGCGAAAACCCAGTCTCCCGGTGCGGAAAACTGCGTTGTTTGCTTCCACGTCTTGAGCACTTCCAGCAGACTGCTATCTATGCTCAAGTGCTTTCTGGAACCTGCGGTCTTTACGTCATCCACTCGTTGCCGGACAATCGCACGTTCTATGCTGATCTTGCTGGCAAGCCAGTCAATGTCTGCCCAATTGAGTGCTAGGCATTCGCTGATCCTGAGTCCCAAGCACAGACACAGCAGAGCCATCGTGCGGAATGGTTCTCGGAGTTCAGAAACGAACTTCTGGAACTCATCGAACGTAAGACTACGCGGAGCATTCGTCCTCTTGGTTGCACCGCGCACAGTGACCAGAGTCATCGGATTGCGCGCTGCCGGCACATCGCCGCGCCACATAGCGAACTCCCAAAGTTGATGCAGAACGCCTCGAATGTGAACTCTGCTCTTGGGAGACAACCTGAGAGAATGCAGCCACAATTCAACGAGGCGCGGTTGTACGTCAGTGATCGAACCCTCTCCCCAGTGAGGAAGTATGTGGTTCGTCAACCACTGATCATAGCTGTAGCGTGTGCTGAACCGTTGCGGCATTCGTTCTTCCCGATAGACCTCAACCAGGCTGCTGACCGTGATCCCGATCGCTTGCTTAGGTTTCTTCGGCATCAGCGTGCTTGCTATCTTCCACGCTGCTGCTTTGGTCGGCAATTCCTGCTTTGTGCCGAGTGTTTGTGATCGTCGCTTGCCGTCCACCCATTGCAGGAATCTCCAAGTACCTCGTCCCTTGTCGAATAAAACACTTCCAGTACTGTGCCGTACTCTTCTCATTTGATCCTCCCATCAAGCGAGAGCACGGCGGGCACGCTCAGCATAGCATCCAAGTCTGAGGTTTTGAATCTCCAAACGTGGCGTTGTGTGCCGGAGAGGATGTAGGCGCGGACCTTTCCTTGCCGTACCCACTGCAACAGAGTGCGGCGTTCGATTTTTACGTATAGCGCTGCTTCGCCGCTCGTCAGCCATTCATTTGCGACGCCGTAACTGTCTCTTTTTTCGGTTGTGTTCTGCATTTTCTACTTCCCCTTTAAAAACAATTTTTTTCTTCGCGAAACCCGCGACGGTTTGGGGGCGTTCAGCGGCGCGGACCTGTCAAGGGCGCGGTTTCTCACGCGTTCATCGAAGACCCTTGACAGGGAGCACCGCTGGAATAACGCCGGTTTGCAGAAGGCGCGGGTTGAGTGGGGAAAAAAATGGAAAGAAAAACGTCTTCGGCTAAGAACACCGAATTGCAGTGGACCTTCCGAAATCTCCCACTAGGCGTGGTTCTCACCAGAGGAATAGAAACAGCTCTACACGGCGACCCGACAGCGAGTAAAAGAACCGGAGAGGAGGACTTCAACTGGGATCAACGTCATGCGGCCCAAGAAGAACAAGAAAGGCAAAAAAGCCATTACGAACGCTCAGGCTTCATTAGGGTTCACCCGCCCGCACCACCTTTTGATCGGGCAGCAGCACTGCCTGCACGAACGCGACGAATCTTGCAGACGGTGTCTGCAAAATTTTGTCCTGAGGCCATACGTGATTGGTCCTGCTCCGTCCTTGGCGTGATCCCAAAACATCTACCGCACAATGCACATTAAGGTCTTCTTCGATGAAAAACCGGCCGCTAGGTAGCAAAATGTTCTGTGATGGTGTTGCAATACGTCATTAGTTATGATTAAGTAATGACATATTGAAACAAGCCCTGGCAGCGCCACTTCAGAAGATTATGCAGTACGTCGGCGAACACGGGATTGTTAGGCCCCGCGATATCGAGACCATCGGCCTTCCGCGGCAGTATCTCGTTCGTCTCCACCATCAAGGCAAACTCAACCGGCCTGGACGTGGAATCTACACACTCGCGGACGCCAAGGTCACGGAACGCCACTCTTACGCCGAGGTTGCGAAGCGTGTACCCAAAGCGGCTATTTGCCTACTTTCGGCCCTTGCATTTCACGAGATCACAACTCAGAATCCTGCTTCGGTTTGGATAGCTCTCCCCAAAGGGGCAAGAAGGCCAGTCCTCGATTCGCCTTCACTGAGGATCGTACGACTGTCCGGACTATCGCTGACTAAAGGAATTGAAAACCATCAGGTCGACGGCGTCCCCGTCCGCGTCTATTCGGCTGCGAAGACTGTCGCCGACTGTTTTAAGTTCAGGAACAAAATCGGACTCGATATCGCAATCGAATCCCTAAAGGATTGTCTTCGCCAGAAAAGGGCTAGCATTAACGAAATCTACCGCTTCGCCAAAGTGTGCCGGGTTAGTAATGTCATTCGCCCCTATATGGAGGCGCTTTGATAGAGCTCCGAAATGCCACAATTGAGATTGAAAAGATCGTGATGGGGGAAAGCATCCTCCCGCGCGTCGCGGGAGGCAGGAATTCTACAGACACTGTCTGAAGAATCCATAAGCCTCCTTGATTCAACAATAAAGCTCGCGTGCTCAATAGTTTATGCGCTGAAGTCGGCTTGGCCGGTATGAGCTATTTGTGCCCATAGTCTTACCTTCAACTAGCAGACAAATAAGCAGTTATATTAATTTGTGCATGAGATTTTAGTAAACTATTTGACACTTCGAGGTCATGAAGATTAAAGTAACTGTGGAGGATCAGTGAAAATGCGGGCAAGCACACTTGAGCAGGTAAGGCGACATCTCCGCCCTGGACGTGTGTACCGCAGAGAAGACCTTCTTCCTTGGTCCCGCAGTGTTGATCGAAACCTCAAAGAACTCACTGTCGACGGGACCCTCCAGAAGCTCCGTACCGGCTTGTACTACAGCCCTCGTAAGTTTGAATTTGGCGAGGCTCCCGCGGACGAGCACGAGCTGGTGAAAGCGTTCTTGAAAACAGATCGTTTTGTCGTGACATCCCCGAATGCCTACAACCAGTTGGGACTTGGGACAACGCAGCTCTACAACAAACGGGTTGTCTACAATCAGAAACGTCATGGGACATTTCCGCTTGGCAATCGAATGGTCACCTTCGAACGCCGCCTGAATATTCCAAGGCAAGTCTCCCAGGAGTTTCTGCTTGTTGATCTTGTTAACGAACTAGGTAGTCTTGCGGAGGATCGGGACGCCGTGCTTTCTCGCATTCGCAAAAAAGTCAAAGAGATCGACCCAAGAAAGCTCGCTCGGGCGGTCTCTCTCTACGGCAAGTATTCCACGCGGAAAGCGTTTCAGAAGATGCTGCAACCTGGCACCTGACTCTATGGTTAATGAATGGGGGGTGGAAGCGAGTATAAATGGAATTTGATCGCCCTCTTCCGGGCGGCCAGTGCGACACAAAGACTTCCGCGGCATGAGCTGGAAGGTTTGGAATGAGCCACCGAACGGGTGTCTCCACTATAGACTCTCTACTCTCCCTCTTCATGTTCCCCGTTTATATGCTTCGGCGCGCGCGACTACGCAGAGGCTGTCAGAGGATGCCGCCGAATCACGGCTCGAAACAGGTTCCCGTCTCTGTCGTCAACGAAATCAATCGCTGGGTATTCCTTTAAAGCCCTCAGGATTCCTGTTCCAAGACCGCGATACGGTAGCACCTTCGTTGCATAGGAGGCTAGGATTGGATTGCGAATGTTAGAGTTTCCGCTTTGGATGTTGGCAACCGTGAGGTTGTTTGGAAGATGGCCAGGACTCATGATCTCAACTCGATCATCAAACACGAAGATTCGAATGGGTGCAGACACGAAATAGTCTCGGTGAATTAGGGCGTTCGCAAGAAGTTCTTCGAGTACGATTCTCGGAATCTCGATCTCTCCGAGGGAGTTAACGCCTTGCCCCCCTTGCTCTCGACGAAGATTACGTAGCACAAATCCCAAAGCGTCATCAAACTGCGTCTCAATACGCCCCAGAATATCAGCGCTATCCAAATAGGTTGTGGCATGGATGTCATTGCCGGGATAACATACGGCCTTGACGTGAAAGACGGGAAGAAATACCTGCGGTTCCCTCGCGAATAGCAGAGCCCCGGTTACTGTCAATGTATCGTTTCTGACAACTCGCATATTCGAGAGCACTTGGCCTAGCGAGAGGTCTTGCTCTTCCAATTCTTGCTCAAATCGACTTCTGAAAAACCGCCGAAAATAATCGAGGTCGATGTCCGATATAGACGTGCCAGGCACCGGGACATCATCGCCGTGCACGAGTTGCGCAGTTTGAAACATCCGCTGCATTTCTTCACGCGCCGTTACTCTTCGTTTATCGCTGCCGCTCTTAATCCAGATTGCGCCGTTGTTGTCCATGTAGGGCTTGCTGATTCCGTCGGGGACGGTCACAACGATGACGACACCCGTGGAAATGCCCACGTTCTCGGTTACCGGGTTGATCGGTGGGCGCACTAGGTTTGAGGCGGCATTCCCAATGAGCTGGTTGAGCCGATCTACGCTCGCGGCATCACGCTCGTGGATGGTGCCGTCATTCGCTACCCCAAGAAAAAGTTGCCCCCCACCCGAATTGGCGAAGGCGACGATCTCGCCAGCCAGGGAAGCGGCATTAGTGACATCATCCTTAAACTGGTGACGACTGTCCTCACCGCGCGCGACAGTTTCTAGAAGTTCTACTGTTTCCAAATCTGGTAGATCTCCTTTCTGCGCTGGAAGGCTTCGCTGCCACCCTCCATGATGCTGACAATTGCGTCCTGGAGTGTAGGGGCGTCAATGCTGCCGACGGTGGGCTGAATCGAGTCCTCGGTGTAAGCGCAAGCGATTATCTGCTCCGCATCACCGAGGACCGGAATATTTGGGTTGTGAGTCGCAAAAATGAACTGAGTCTGCGGCTTGAGTTTGCGAACGAGCTTGATCACGTCTTCATAGATCGTCTGGTTATCCAGGTCATCTTCCGGCTGGTCGATGATTATCACATCGTTTTCATGCTGACTCAGAACAAACAGGATCAACGCAGATGCGCGTTGTCCGAGCGAATGATTCTTGAGATGCTTTCCGTGATATTTAATGGAATATGCATTCGGTACTTGCCAGGTCAGCAGTGCACTAAGATTCTCCTGCAGGTATTCTGCAAACGTAGCAGCGGAGGCTCCAACCATCGTCTTGGCCTTGTCGAGTTCCCGGTAGAGGCCTGCGCCATCTGTAAAGGAATTAACCAGTTCGTTTAGCGTGGTTTCACGCAGTTTGCTCCCTCGAAATATGTCCTTCAAATATCTCAGAAAGGCGGCCTTGTCTCCCTTGTAATCAATCTCAATTTGGAGGGCAGTCTCTTGCTGATTGATCTTATCCAGCTCCTGTTTTATGAGCTTGAACTCCTGGTGCCACTGGTCATTCAAAACGGTAAGAGCAGTTGAAAGCTGCTTCTGCAGGGCGAGTTGCAGCTCCCTCTCTTTGGTCAGAGCCTTGAGGATCTGCGTTGCACTTTCGATTGCTTTTCGTAGCTTGAGGAATTCATCTGGTTTTATGGCGGTGGCACCACTCGATTTCAGTTCGTCGGAGAGCTTTCGCGCAACTTCTGCAAATTCTTCCTTCAGCGCACTCCTGAAGGAGTCAAACTGCTTTACCTTGCTCTTCAATTCGGTCGATGCTGTTTTTGCTTGAAGAACAATTTTCTTTAGCTCTCCGAAGCCCTTGCCGATGCGGTCGAATATCGCAAACACCTCGGTGAAGAATTGTTGATTCTGTTTACTGGTATATTTCGCGCGACTCACGAAATCGTCGGTATACCGGCCGATGAAGTCATCGAGCTCCTGGAGATATCCGTTGACGAAATCACTAAGGTCTTTGACAGTGCGGCCGTCTTGCTCGAAATCGACTTGTTTTTGAAGCTTTTCCTCTACCCCATGCTGCTTGAATATCTTTAGACGAAACTCGGCATCCTGTTTTTTTCCCTCATATTCCTTCTGTTTCTCGCCAACATCGGAAAGCTTCTGCAGGCGCTGTGTTAGTTCGACAACCGTTTGACGTTGCTCAGCAATTGCTTGTCGGATGTCGGCGAGCTTGTCCCCCACGAGTTTCTCAACCAGATCGTTCTCAAAGCCCTGCCCTGTATTCGATAGATCTTTTTGACCGAAGTATATCGGCTTGTGAAGGACCGTTTCCCGTATGTTGATACCGGGTTGCAGCTTGCCCGCCACGTAGACATCTGGCTGTTCACCAACAATGCGTCGAACTTCATATTCTTGTCCGTGGCGATCAGCGGCGACCAGCGTAATCTTACCGCCGCTCCCCAAACCATTCTTGACCGAGTTCTCTTTGTATTCGCGATCCGCTGCCGTTTTGCCGAATGGAATGTCCAGGGCGTACCGCATAGCTTCAAGGATCGTTGACTTGCCACTTCCTCGGATGCCAATGAAGGTGTTGAGTTCCGACGAGAAATCGATTGTTCGTCCATCGAGCTTGTCACCTTCAAATGCGACGCTCTTCACATACGAGTTTTCCTGTTTTGGCGCGGCAGCCGCAACCCGGTTGGGATAATCGAGAAGAGCGAATTTGACCGCCTCAAAGGTAAATGCGCCAATCTTGACATACGTCTGTTTCCCTTTGCCGATATCAGCAATGGATTTGCAATCGCTGCCTTCCAGCTCCGCAGGGTACCAGTCGCCCAACCAGTTCTTGACCTGTGTTCGTTTATCTTTGGTAGTGACTTTTTGGAAGCCGGCGCATCTTTCGCGGAACAGCTCGCCTTTTGCGAGCTCAGTGATCCTGCCGCCTGAAAGCCCTCCCCAGAGGCCATTGTTGGCCTCCACGTGGGCGCAGACGAGAAAGTAATCCCGTCCAAATTTGTCGAGTTCGCGAATAGTTTCGTTGAGATCATGATTCGATCTGCCATTCTCATTTTCAAAATTGGCCTGCCCGGCAAAGGTCACGTTGAGAAAGCTCTGCACATAGTCGGCATTTTCCTTGTTGATGATCCATTCAGCGCTAAAAACAACGAGTATATGGATACCATTTGATCCGTCTTTAACAGACAGCTCCAAGCCTGGCAGAACAAAAATCTCTTCCTTTCGAGCTGCTTTCGCCAGCACCCTAAAATCGTCTCGGTCAAACTTGTTGTGGTTCGTGATAACAGCGACACGTATGCCTGCTTTTTTCAAAGCTGCGATGTACTCCGAGACAAAATAATTTGGATCCCCCGAGTACGAAAACTCCTTATCCGCAAGGGTGTGCAAATGGAAATCAGCGCGAAGCCAAGTTGAGCCGTGCTTAAAAAGTGAGGGGGTCGGTGCAGGGTTGGTCATAGCGAGCTCCCCTTAGTTTTGTCGGACTGAAAGGATTGATCCGTCACATATTTCTCAGCGGCCTCACGCACTACCCATGCAATCGAAACCTTTTTCTCTTTTGCCAGGTTTTCAAGGGTGCGATACAGCCTGGGCGGAAAGGTGATGGAAGCTCGTGGCTGGCGTCCCTGCTTCGCTCTGTCTTTGCCATGCCTCTTTTCGGTCATTCTAGTGCCTCTTGAAGTATGCACCACGCTACACCGTCGCGGTGCATAAAGCAATCTTGAGGGTGGGGTTTCCGATGTGACGCCCGAAACTCTAGGCTGCGGCCAAGTATTCCCCGGTGCTGTAGAATCTTGCAGACGTCCGCGACAATCCCGCGAATGACTCACGGCGGCGTTCTGTTCGTTCGCATTTCGACTTACTTTCGGTTAGCCATTCGCCACCTTGAGCCTTCTCAGAAGCCGACTTCTCGCCAATGTGGCTGCCAGAGTGGGCGTCTCTGTACAAACGTCCAGGTCAATGAGTGAAATCGTTGATAGCACCAGTTGAGGATTACCACCGCCGCGATGCGCTATCTTATTGTGTGTATGCCGATACAATGTGCCAGAGGTCGGGCCATCACCTATGAATCTGATCAAATCCAAGAGGCGCGTTGCAGACCACGGGGAAGTGTTTACGCCTCCGTGGCTGGTCGAAAAGATGCTCGACCTGGTCAGGGGCGAGACCGAGCGCGTTGACTCTCGTTTCCTAGAGCCTGCTTGCGGAAGTGGGAATTTCCTTGTCCCTGTCTTGCAACGTAAACTGGCCGCCGTAGAGGCCAAGTTCGGCAGGAGCGACTTTGAGCGACGACACTACGCCCTCTTGGCGGTGATGTGCACCTACGGGATTGAACTGTTAGCGGACAATATCATTGAGTGCCGCGCGAACATGCTTGAGGTTTTTGCCGACTACCTGAACCTGGATGAAACGGATGAGGTGTATCTGGCCGCTTACTACGTCGTCTCTCAAAATCTCGTGCATGGCGACGCCCTGACAATGCGAACGCATGACGGCCAGGCCATCACGTTTGCCGAGTGGGGCTACCTTGGCAGGGGCAAGTACCAGCGGCGCGACTTCCGCCTTGATGTTCTCACCCAAATGTCTTCCTTCACCCAGGAAGGCTCACTCTTTGCCCATCTCGGCAAGCATGAGGTCTTCACTCCGATCAAGGCATATCCGCCAATGAATGTGCGTGACCTTGCCTGCGTCCCTTCAGAAGATGGCCTAAGGGAGCCCGCATGAACGATCAGGCGAGCTTTACGCTTCGCGGGCGCAATCCGGATGTGTTGACCTGCATAGCCAATCTTTCCAACGATGAGGTATTTACCCCGCCCGAGTTCGCCAACCGCATGCTTGACACGCTCTCCGAGGCCTGGAAAGCCGACCACAACGGCGCGAACCTTTGGGCGGACAAGACGGTGAAGTTCCTCGACCCGTGCACGAAGTCCGGTGTGTTCTTGCGCGAGATTGCCAGCCGCCTCACCAATGGGCTTGCGGCTGAGATCCCTAATCTCCAGAAGCGCGTAAATCATATCCTCACCAAGCAGGTCTTCGGCATCGGCATCACGTATCTCACCAGCCTTTTGGCGCGGCGCAGCGTGTACTGCTCGAAGCATGCCAACGGTGAGCACTCCATTGCCAATGGCTTCAGCAGCGATGCAGGCAACATCTGGTTCGAGCGCACGGAGCACACGTGGGAAGAAGGCAAATGCGAGTTTTGCGGAGCGAGCCAGAAGACGTTCGACCGTGGCGGCGGACTTGAGACCCACGCCTATATGTTCATTCATACCAAAGACATCAAAACTCGCGTAGCCGAGTTGTTTGGAGACAATATGCAATTTGACGTGGTTATAGGTAACCCGCCCTACCAGTTGGACGACGGAGGTTACGGGACGAGCGCGGCCCCTATTTACCAGTTGTTCGTGGAGAAGGCGCTTGAACTCGCTCCACGCTACGCGGTGTTTGTTACGCCGTCGCGTTGGATGGCAGGAGGCAAGGGGCTCGATAAATACCGCGAGCGGATGCTCGCCGACAAGCGAATGCGCAGCATCGTGGACTATCCGAAGCTCTACGAGGGTTTTCCGGGCGTGAAGATTCGCGGCGGCATTTCTTATTTCCTATGGGATCGCGAGCACAACGGGCCTTGCGAGGTGGAAACGATCTGGGACGGGCAGCCTACCGGACCCGCCGTTGCGCGCTATCTCGATGCGTATGACATTCTCGTGCGGCGCAATGAGGCGGTGCCGATCCTGGAGAAGATCAAGGCCAGAGGTGAGCCCACGCTTGACGGTCGCGTGTCCAGCCAAAAGCCGTTTGGCCTTCGTACGTTCTTCCATGGCAAACCTGATCCCAAACGCCTGAAAAATCCCGTGAAGCTCTTCGGATCACAGAAGATTAGTTGGGTTGAGCGCTCTGCAATACCGACGAACGCAGCTTGGATTGACAGGTGGAAGGTCTTGATGACCCGAGTACAGGGCACCAGCGCGGCAGTCGAGACCAAGTTCCTTAGCAGGCCGATCATCGCCGAGCCCGGAACTGCTTGCACCGAGAGTTACGTCGTCGCCGGCCTCTTCGACAACGAAGTTGAGGCGAAGCATTACGGGGGCTACCTGCGTACACGTTTCGCTCGCTTTCTTGTTTCGCTCCGCAAGTCCACCCAAGACGCGCCGAAGAACGTCTATGGCTTCATCCCAGATTTGCCACTAAACAAACAATGGACAGACGCCATGCTCTACAAGCGATACGGACTGACTGTCGCTGAGATCGCGTTCATCGAGTCTCAGGTCGCCGAGCACGATAGCGAGTTGTTCGATGAGATCGCTGCGGAGGAGATCGAAGGGTGAGTAGGGACATCGAGGAGATCCTTGCGCCAAAGCCGGAGGCTCGGCCGCGCATCTACGCCTATTCGATCAACGACAAGGCGCACAAGGGTCTTCTTAAGGTTGGGCAGACAACGCGCAATGTGAAGCACCGCGTCGCCGAGCAACTCAAGACCGCCACCATCAAAAACTACACCATCGAACTAGACGAATCCGCAGAACGCGACGACGGCACCATCTTTAGCGACCACGAGGTACGCGCGGCACTCGTCAGGAAGAGATTCGCGAACCCCGAGCTGGAATGGATGCACTGTTCCCTCCGCGACTTGAAGACGGTGCTCGCCGAATTGCGCAAGGGACAGCGGTTCACCGGCACGCATCACCAGACCTTCCTGATGCGCCGCGAACAGGCCGAAGCGGTGAAAATGACGCACGCGTATTTCCTTTCGCGCTGGGCGGAAGATATGCACGCCGTCCCGCGTTTTCTGTGGAACGCGAAAATGCGCTTCGGCAAGACCTTCACCGCCTACCAACTCGCGAAGAAACTTGGCGCCAAGCGAGTGCTGGTACTGACCTTCAAGCCCGCGGTGGAAGACGCGTGGCAAACCGACCTTGAGAGTCATGTGGACTTCGATGGGTGGCAGTACCTGTCGAAGTCTTCCGGCGGTGACCCCACGCAGATCAACCGTAAGAAGCCCGTCGTCTATTTCGGTTCCTTTCAGGATTTGCTGGGCCGCGATGCGTCAGGAAATATCAAGTCGAAGAACGAGTGGCTGCACGCGGTGAATTGGGACCTTGTCGTATTTGACGAATACCACTTTGGCGCTTGGCGGGATACTGCCAAGGAACTGTTCGAAGGCGAAGAAGACGCCGTCGCGCAGAAGGAAGCGAAGCTTGAATACGGAGTCGCATTAGAGAATGTGAACGAAGACCTGCAGGTGCTCTCCGAGAAAGAAACCGAATTCCTCCCCATCACGACCAAGGCCTACCTCTACCTCTCCGGAACACCATTCAAAGCGCTTGCCACTGGCGAGTTCATCGAAGAACAAATCTTTAACTGGACCTATACCGACGAACAGCGCGCCAAGGAAGAATTCGCCGCGAAAAACTCAGGCAAATGGAATCCATATGGCGCACTACCGCAGATGCGTTTGCTCACCTACCGGATGCCGGAGGAACTGCTGGCGGTCGCGTGCACCGGGGAGTTCGACGAGTTCGACCTCAACGAGTTCTTCGCAGCTTTGGGAACGGGAAAAGGCGCGCAGTTCAAGCACAAGAGCGACGTACAAAAGTGGCTGGACATCATACGCGGACAATACATGCCGAAGGAGGTAGAGGGATTCAAAACTGGATCGCCGCCGCCTTTCCCTTATTCGGATGTTAGGCTTCTGCCGTACCTGCAGCATTCGTTCTGGTTTCTGCCAAATGTCGCGGCATGTCACGCGATGGCAAACTTGCTGGCCGAGAAGCACAACATCTTCTGGCGCGAATACGATGTTCTCGTGGCGGCGGGCGCGTCGGCAGGTATCGGCTTGGAGGCACTCCCCCCGGTGCGCGAGGCCATCGGGGGCGGCTTCGAGACCAAAACAATTACGCTATCGTGCGGCAAGCTCACCACCGGCGTAACCGTCCCGCAATGGTCTTCGATCCTCATGTTGCGCAATCTAAAGAGTCCTGAAACCTACTTTCAGGCAGCTTTCCGTGTGCAGTCTCCGTGGTCTATTAAGAATCCGAACGGAGACGATCCGGACGAGGAAGAGATCGTCAAACCTGTGTGCTTCGTGTTCGACTTTGCTCCCACACGCGCTCTCCGTCAGCTAAAGGACTACGGCATCGGGCTTTCCCCCAACGAATCGAATCCAGAGAACGCGGTCAAGGATCTCGTATCGTTCCTGCCGGTATTAGCCTACGACGGCGCGAACATGACTCAGATCGATGCCGGCGGCATTCTCGACATCGCGATGGCCGGCACATCCGCCACGCTGCTCGCGCGCAAATGGGAGAGCGCACTGCTGGTGAACGTGGACAACGACACACTACGCCGAGTCCTGAACGACCCCGAGGCATTGGCCGCTGTGGAACGTATCGAGGGTTGGCGCGCGCTGGGCGACCACATCATCGAGACCATCATCAACAAGAGCGAGAAGGTCAAGGAACTCAAGAACAGGGCCAAAGACAAGGACCTGACCGAGCAGCAGAAGAAGCAGCTCACCGAGGAGGAGAAGGAATACAAGTCGAAGCGCAAGCTTGTGCAAGAAAAGCTGATAAAGTTCGCCACACGCATCCCTGCGTTCATGTACCTGACTGATTTTCGGGAGAACACGCTGCAGGACGTGATCACCAAATTAGAGCCGCCCTTGTTTGCGGCTGTAACTGGTCTGACGGTGAAGGACTTCGATCTCCTCGTGCGCCTCAAGGTATTCAATACCGAGCAGATGAATCAGGCGGTGTTCGCGTTCCGTCGCTACGAGGATGCCTCGCTGCGGTACACGGGCATCGAGAGCCACGAGGGGCTCTCGCACTATGGGCTCTATGACACCGTGATCGGAAGGGAGTAAGGCCATAACGGCTCAGGGATGGCTAGCAGACATTGTGTGCCGTCGGTGTGCAAGGTTTGGTGGGCAACGTGGACATCTGTCGACTGACTGTCGGACACCAAGAAAACCATGATTCGCCCGTTTTCAGATGCCGTTGAGTGCGAATTGTGTGCTCCCTTCTCCTCCATCGGCTCCGCCCGATACTCTTATCGAGGCTTCACCGACTCTCCTCGCACCGATCTCGTTCGATAGGTAGCTTCGCAGTTTGTCCCACTGCGTCCTCTTCCGGGTGGGCGCCGCTTGGCCGCGGCTCGGACGGGCGTTTCGGACTGCGCCGGTTTCGCGCCAAACTAACCCCAACCCCGTTTGGCACTCACCGCGCTTTCACTCACGCCCTGCCACCCTCCTTCGGTCTCCGTTCTGCCCTTTGCTCCGTTCCGGCTTGTTTTTTCCCGCTGCCGCTCAAGTGAAGAAAAAAACAAGCCGGAAACGGCGCGAAAGGGAAAAACAATGAAGTTAGAAGAAATCAAGAACAGAACCAAAGACGCAGTCGATCATCTTGTGCAGTCGCTTGAGTCCGGGCATAGCGAAGTACTCACGCAATACCTCGGCACAATGGCCCGTTTCCATGCCTACTCCTTCGGCAATGTGATGTTGATTGCCAGACAGAAACCCGACGCCAGCAATGTGGCCGGAATTCGCACGTGGAACTCGCTTGGCCGCTTCGTCAAACGCGGGGAAAAAGGGATTCTCATTCTCGCGCCGATGGTCGGCTACCGTAGCGCGCGCCAGAACGAAATCGCGCTCCACACCGAGACCGACAATGCAGCCGACGCACGCAAAGCAGAGCAACGACTCATCGGCTTCCGCGCCGTTTACGTGTTCGACATTCGCCAGACCGAAGGCAAGGAGTTGCCGACACTGAGCGAAGTGCAAGGCGATGTGAGCGGATACCGCGAACGTCTGTTTAAGTTCGTCGAATCGCAGCGCATCGAGCTTAACTTCTCCGAGAGCATTGCGCCCGCAAAGGGTCTTTCGCATGGCGGGAAGATCACGCTTCTTCCCGGGATGCAGGCAGCCGAGGAATTCTCCACGCTCTTGCATGAGATTGCTCACGAGATTCTCCATCGCGGCGACCGACGCACGCTGACGACCAAGCAAGTCCGCGAGACCGAGGCCGAAGCTGTGGCCTTTGTCGTTTGCCAATCGGTCGGACTGCAAAATGGAACCGCATCTGCCGACTACATCCAGCTTTGGCACGGAGACGCCGATCTTCTGCGCGAGAGCCTGGAAGCCGTTCAACAGACCGCTGCCGTGATTCTCGGGGGCATCGCCCCCGAGCCAGCGGCACTCGCGGCAGCATAACCAGAAAACATTGGTGGAGTGCTGTTTGGCACTCCACCCTTTTGATAAGGAGCCGACTGCTAGGGTGTCAACGGGCCACAATTCTGGTCCGTTGAATCTTCTTTGCGTTGAACCCAAACGCGAACGGATATGGATAGGTGAACATAGCCCTACGAATCGCGAGATGAGTGGCAAGTCTTTAAGAAAAGACGACGATATTTCCGGACCTGTGCGCCATCGTTAGATTTCGCCCAGCTGCGATTGGATTGGTCTCACAGTTCTGCTAGGAACTTTATGAGTGACGGATTATCGCGCCATTTTCGCTTGCCTCGTTGCGGGCTCAATTTGTTGAGCTGAGCACGGAAACGCTCTGGAGCTAGAGTCAGATAACGATCGCTTGATCCCAGTCCAAATCGTCCCATGTACACGGAGAGAGCAGGAAGCATTCGATTTAAGTCGGCTCCGTGTTTAATCCATCCGTCTATCCGGTGAACTGCAAATGTATGTCTGAGATCGTGTAAGCGAGGGCTGCTGGCTACGCCATCGCGGCGCGTAACGCCGGCGAATTTTCGGAGGCGCCGAAATGTCGCCTCCACAGCGTATTCGGTGAGAGTCTCCCCGTTCTTGTTGAGGAACAAGTACGGGACTCTCGCGATATTTGTCCGGTGATTCGTCGCATGGTATCTGCGCAGTACGTTATATAGGTCCGGGCAAATCGGAATGGTTCTCGAACGGTACGGTCGAGAACTTCGGAAAGTTATCGTGCGTTTCCTGAGATCCAAATCATCACGCCGGAATGTGAGGGCATCGCTCAAGAGTGCGCCTGTCCCATAGAGAAACAGAATGAGCACCCGCAGGGTGCGAATATCGATCTTGCAATTCGAGTTCTTTTGGCAAATGCGAATCATCGACAACAAACGACGAATCTCAGCGCGAGTATAGATGTACGGCCTAAATGGAGAATCGACGGGTGGCCTCCGTAATGGCAGTGGTACAGCGGAAATTGCATTTCGTGCCAACCAAAAGACGAAGAAATTCCGCAGCTGTTTGTATTTGTTCTGCCATGTGGCTTCTGATGTCGCCGGCCCATCGAGAAAAGCTGCGACCTGGCGCTCCCTTATCGTGTCCAGCGGTACATTCCCAGCGTAGCGGCAGAAAGCGCTCAGTGTTTGAATGCCGTTCGGATAGACTGCCCCATAAGTTCTTCTTCCCTCAACATAGGCGTCGACCCCTTCGTGCAATTTCATAGGACACCAGCCATGCTGAACGAAGCGACTTTCCGGAGAGCCCTGGTGTCTAGTCTTGCGTAAATGCTCACTGTCTTAAGGTTCCGGTGACCGAGAAAATCGGCAATCTCTCGAAGCGATGTTCCCTTCCTGAGCAAGCGGGTTGCGCAAGCATGACGGAGAGAGTGAGGACCGAGTTGCTCCGGTTTAATCCCCAACGCTAACATTCGCGTGCTGACAAGCTGGTGCATTGGAGCTGGACGAATTCGTCCGTGCGGGAGTTGCGCGGCAACGAAAACGTAATTTGTTGCCGAGCGGGGTCGACCGTGTTGTAGGTAACGGATGATCGCTTCTCCAACTTCATATTGGATTGGAAACTGCTGAATTCCACCGCGCTTTGCGCGATGTACTGTGAACGTTTCACTGTCCCAGTCGAAATCACTAAATTGGAGCTGCGCCACCTCACTGCTTCGTAAACCGTAAATCGCGAATAGAAGGAGAACAGCTTTGGCGCGCAGGTCGCTAGGAGAAGATCCACTGGCAGATGCTATGAGTCTTCTTACTTCCGTCCACTTTGGCCCTTTCGGACGGTTGTGAGCTCCACGACTTGCCGGATGTTGAATACCGAGTGCTATTCCCGGAGCACACCACCCTCGAAGCTCCGCATAGTTGAAGAAACTTCGCAATGTCCCGGAGCTCGATGCGATAGTACGGACTGTCCATCCCTCGCGCCGTTTAATCGCTAAGAACTCATCAACATGGCGCAACAAAACCGAATTGAGATCCTGATGTTGATCGCCAAACCATCTGAGGAACGTCAGAGCCCTATCGCGGAGAGTGTCAACACTGGCAGAGGATAGCCCTTGATTCCGCTTCGCCTCAGCGAATTCTTCACCTAAGTGCTGAAAAGGATTTGGAGGCCCAGTAGCCAGCTGGCCGTGAAAACGCAGCCAACTTTGAGCAACGCGAACGAACATGAAAGGTGCTCCTGGCCGTTTCAGTTTCTTCCGCAATGGGCCATCGTATGCTGCCCACTCCCGCGCTGCCGCTTCGATCTCGTCCTGTTCGACCTTGCGGAGCGAAGTCATTCTCAGGAGGCGCACGATGTGAATCAGGTAAGCCGCGGTAGACCGTACAACCTTTCGCCTGACGCCCCTTTTCAGCATGGATGCGAGGTATTGCTCCCGCTCCGGAAGCAACGGAGCAGTTTTGTGTCGAGCGTGCAGACTTGGCCATGATGATATTTCGTCGAAGAGATTCATCCATTCCGCCTTTCTTTCGGCGACTGTATCGTATGCTCCGGCTACGGAAAAGTCTGGCTCCGATCCTCATTTCCGCACGCACATCCCCACCACTCAGTAATCACGCTGGAGCTACGCATCGCGCGTTGATTTCGAATGAGCGAAGGCAAGGTAGGCCCCTAGCGTGTAGCACCCGTCCTGGAGTCGTGCCACAAATTCACAGCTATTAACAAATTAGCTACTTACACGCGAAATCGAAGCAGAGTAAATTTATAAATGTTAGTGCCCGCGTGGTTTCATTGAGGGCGAACCGGGATATCTGGTTTGGGCTTCGATGGAGTCTTGGTGGAGGCGTCGCTTCAACACGAAGCGAAGGCGTAGGCGAACAGCGTACGGATGTCCTTGGTACTGCTCTAGCACCGCCAGCGAACATGCCGCCTGCGTCCGAAGTTTCTCCGCAGGCGGCATAAGCTTTTTATGTCCACAAAAGCTGCTCTCTATCAGATTTCGGATATTGACTATCTCAAGCGCGCTTGGCGGTCCATCAATCGACGCAACCTCCGGTCGCGAGGACTGGACGACGTCACAATTCAGGGCTTCAAATCCGGACTTGACGACAATCTCCGCCAGATCAGTATGGACCTGAGAGCGAAGAAGTACGCATTTCAGAAACTCAGACCACACGCAATGGAGAAACCAGGTTCCCCGCAGAAAAGGCCACTGCGGATTGCTACAGTGCGCGATCGCGTGGTTATGAAAGCTATAGCTGAGTTCATCGCTCCTTCTTTTCGGCAGTTCAACTTGCCCTGCAGTTTTGCATACGTGAAAGGAGGCGGAGTTGATGCGGCTGTCGCCCGCATAAATGAACTCGTCGGACAGGGATTCAAAGTGTACCTGCAGGCTGACATAATAAAGTTCTTTGATTCTGTCGACAAAAGCCTCTTGTGGGAACGCTTCGCAAAGCGGGTGCGGCAGAGAAGTCTCCTTCCATTAATTCGTCAGTGCTTCGACCTTGAGATCGGCGATATTGATTCCTTGAAGACCGAAGACCAGGAGCTCTTTCTTGGCACGGAGTCAGGTATTCCGCAAGGTGGTTGCTTGTCACCGATGCTAGCGAACTTTTATTTGTTCGAATTTGACGAGACACTGACAGGTGCCCACTTCAATCTAATACGCTACGCAGACGATTTCGTCGTATTGTGTGAGTCTAGTGAGAGAGCGGAGTCCGCCCCCACCTTGTGCAGGAACGTCCTCACTGGGCTCGGTTTAGAAATCCATCCCCTTGGCTCATCGAAGACTAAAATTGGGAATTTTTCGAAAGATGGATTGGATTTTCTCGGTCTGCATTTTGAAGGCAAAGAGGTATTTCCTGCCGAGAAAGCCAGGGAGCGGTTTAAGGCGAAAATTTTCGAAACTTTGAGGCCCCATACGGGCGTCAACTTACTGAAAACCCTTCAGGGGTTGAGGAATCTGATTATTGGATGGGGGAAGTATTACCGATGCATGCGCGTGGCCGAGATCTTTGGGGCTCTAGACAAATTTGTCCAGACCTCCGTTCGCGCCTACCTCAAGGAATCGGGCATTATTCTCATAGACAGAAAATGGCAGCGGCAGAGGAAATTCCTTGGCATTCCCTCGCTCGTCGCGATGATTGAGAGAGCAAAAGACGCTCGCGAATCTGCCGGGAAAGTAGCCGAGGCTTCGTCCGGAACCGGCGTTTCGTGAACTATGTCTCTCGGCACCACCATCTCGCATCGCGTAGGAATTGGCTCAAAAGAGCTTTCGCTCATCCTGCTTAGGTGTAGCCCTCTCGCTGATAACAGGTTTCCGCTCTGCCGGTTCGATAACCGCCTCTAACCACCAGTTTGGTAGCAACCGTCGACTCTTGCGGCGGAACTCGCCAAATTCCGAGTCAACAATGTAGGTTTCTGCAAAGTCAAGTGCCGATCGCACAGAACGTCCAGTAGCTTGGATCAGTCGCATCGAGGTTTGCCACTCGTACCAGCCCTTTTCCCGCATTCGTGCCGCCACGTACGGGTCCTTATGAACTGGATACGGTACCTTAACAATCACCTGGAAGCGTGAAAGGTCGTCAGCCAGATCGATGCCTTCTGTCATTGCGGGCGAGCAAAGAACCGTTGGACCAGGATTCAATCGGTGTTGCTCAAGTGCCGCTTCCGCACCCCCAGGTCGGTGTGTGATGATCCGATTGCCGTGGCCGGCAGCAGCTAGGGCGCTGGTCAAAATTCTATTCATTTCGTAGGAATTCGTATGGATCAGCCCTTTACGGTCCGGACGAGCCCGAAGCAGTTTATCGATTGCTTCGGCGATTTTTGGAAGAGTTTCGCGCTTCTTGTGAAAAGCCATCGAGCCAAGCGGCCGATAAAATATTGGCCGATTCTTCGCAGGAAAATCAGATCCCAGGGCCAAACATTCGCAATCACTATCCGCAATGTTGAGGGTGTGACGGAAGACCCTAAAATCCAAGATCGTAGCGGACATGATTACAACCATCTCCGCACGAGAAAACAAAAAGCCGCTTGCGTACCGTGCGGCTGAGAGCGGACGAAACACGAAATTCTTCTCATCATTCCAGAATGCCCATTCATGCTCTTCGCCCGCAACAAAGCGCCTCATTCGTCTAACGAGATTTTCAGCCTGACACCGCTCTTCTGATTTTTCTAGGTCGTCTTCCCGAATCTCCGAAACAAAGTAATCGACGGCCGGGATCATCTCTTTCGATACCCATTCTGTAGCACCAGAGACGTCCCCATCGCTAATAGATGGAATCGGGACAGAATATGTTTGCAGGGTGCGAGGCGAAATCTCGAAGTCAGTAAAGCCAAGAACTTTCTGTTCCAGGTTGTGCGCCTCATCAATCACCAGCATGGAACGTCTCGGAAGTTGGCCGGAATACAGCGTCTCAGCAAGGAAGTAGTCGAAGTTGGTCACTCCGACTTTCTGCGAAACGAACCGATCCTTCGCGATCTTATAGGGGCACCCGGAACAAGCTTTGGGGTTCTTTCCACGCAGGCCGCTTCCAGTCTCACAATCCGTTCCGAATTCATGGCACCGGTAACTCGCCCGTCCTCTCAGTTCGACCAAACCGACCGCTTCAAAATCGCGCATGTACTGTGCTGTGAGTGCCTTTTGAGGAGAAAGAATGTAAGCGCCATTACCCCAAGAACTTGCCCAAGTAGCCGCAGAAATGGCAACTCCGCTCTTGCCCGTGCCCGTAGGCAGCTCCAGCAAAACAAACTTCTTGCGATTTTGACGAGCGCGCGCGATCGACTCCAATGCCTTCTCTTGCGCTTCACGAATCGTAGCGGGGAAAGGAAAGTAATCGCGAATCTGCGACGATTTTGCTGCGCCGACTTCAGGAGCTTCGGACACCTTTGATCCAACCGCCTGTCGAAGATAAGAATTGGCAGAACAACCGTGTTACAGAGGTCGTCGTACGACACTGACTGTCAAATAGTCATTAGACGCCACATCCTATCGCGCAGTAAAGTGTCCCCGCAATGTGCCTAATGGTTCTGAACTGATGGGTTGCGTTTCATTCGGTCTAAAACTCAGATTCTTTGAATCCAAATACCGTTTGTTCTTTACCTGTTTCGTCCGAGTACCAATATTAACCGCTGAAAATACTACCTAGGTACGCCAGCTCCGATGTAAAATACGGCAGCCACTTCCTCTGCAGGGTCCTCCCATGCTGTCGCAGTTCTCCGCATTCCCGCCTTTGAGCGAATCCCCACTGGAGGTGTCTAATGTCTGTCCAAACAGCCAATCTTTTTCGATCGATCTCGAACGCCGCGTGGTCCTTCGGTAGAAACATCAATTCGATCTTGCCGCACGGCAAATTGCCTCAACCGTCTTGGGCGCCGAGCCCGCTGCCGAGGAGTTGGGAGCGGGCCCAAATGGCCACGGGTGTTCCCAGGCGAACACTATCGCTCTGTCCCGATTGCAATCGTGAGGCAGTAGAGAGCGTGATCAGAGGTGACGCGAGTCTAGCCGATTTCAGGGATCGGCCCGGAATCATCGAGGCCGAGATCCTGGAGGAAGCAGGGCGCATTCTCATGCGCAAGGCCTGCGAGAAGCACGGTCCTTTTGAAGACGTTCTTTCGAATCATCCGGCTTTCTTCAAACGGATAGAGAGCCTCGGATTTGGCAAGGACTTCAACTGTGCCGGCGACGAAATGGTTCACAATCACGGCGCAAACAGTATCAAGACAGGGCGCGGTACATATTTGATCGTCGACCTTACCAACCGCTGCAACATGTTTTGCTCGCCCTGCTACATGGACGCTAACGCCGCCGGCTACGTCCACGAATTGGATATGCAGGATTTGACCGCTGTGTTTGAAAGAGCCAAGTCTTTCAAACCGCAGCGAGAAATTAACGTCCTGTTCTCCGGCGGAGAAGCAACGCTTTCACCAATATTCCTAGACGCAATCCAGCACGCTAAGAGCATGGGCTTCCATCGGCTCCATGTCGCGACCAATGGAATTCGCTTTGCTCAAGAGAATGAGTTTGCCGTTCGGGCGAAGGCTGCCGGGCTTCACGGCGTTTATCTGCAATTCGATGGGGTCACCGAAGAAAAGAATAGTCACCGAGGAATCGGCAACTATATGGAAACCAAACGCCGAGCTCTGGACAACATCGCCGCGGCCGGGATGAAAACCACCCTTCAAGTGACCGTGGTGAACGGATTAAATAATGATGGGGTTGGCGACATCATTCGATTCGTTGCAGATCACCTCGAGAAAATCCACGGGATCATCTTTCAGCCGGTAATGTTCTGTGGTCGAGACGAAGACATTTCCGCTGACGAGCGCTATGCGAAGCGGTATCCGGTTTCGCAGATCGCATACGATTTGCAGGCTCAGACTTCATTTGGGTGGGAGCCGATGCGCGACTGGTTTCCGGTCTCTGCCTACGGAGCATTTGCGCACTTGTGCGACATCCTCCACCCGAATGCTGAGTTGGGAAGTCTGTTCAACGATATACATCCCGACCATGGGATGTTCTCCCCGATTCTGGTCAACGCTCGTACAAAGGAGATCGTGCCGGTCGCCAGGTTCTTCGACGTGGAGCAGTTTGTCCGTGACATCGTCGAGATCGCTGACTCTGGCAGAAGCCCGGCGATTATCAAATCGATGGTCCTCCTTTCCTTGGTACGTGACTTCGAGTCTGACGATGCGCCTCCAGATTTCGGTATCGCCCAGCTTCGGGGGTTGTTTGCGGACTGCGTTTACCGGGTTGCCGGCAGCGGGCCGAACTGGTCCGAGCAGGCATATGCCTACAACGGCGTATGGAGGCTTGTGATGGTCAGCCCTATGGCTTTCCAAGACAACTCCAACTACGACCTGGCGACTATTTCCCACTCCACGACCCCAATGGCGACCCAAGAGGGTGAAATCAATTTTTGCGCCTATAACGGAGGCGGCTGGCGGAGGATCGTGGAGAACCTCCACAAGACGGCGAGCGTGGCCGAATGGAATAGGGCGCATGGTCGGCATCCGATTTACGCCAAGGGCAAAGAAGTCTCCATGGGCGCAGAAAAAAGTTCGAAGGCAAAACTGACCCAGATTGAGAGCCAAAAAATGCCAGCTTAATCTGCGGAGCTCTTGCCGGCGGAGGAAGGACCAACCTATGGGCGGAATACACAGAACTCGGCTAGCGGCGTCGAAAGCCCATCAAAATTTTGTGAAGGAAGCCAAGCGAGCTGTCCACACAATGGGCTGGGAGGTTTCTCGCGACCTTCTGTCGCCCACATTAGTCGGGGCCCAGCCGCTCATTCTTCCTATATCGCCTATCTTCGAGGCTGCTTTCGGCTACCAGGGCGACCTACGGTTCCTACAATTTGGGTATGCGGTAGCTTCGCCTCAATTTGGCTACAGCGACGGCGGAGACGATTTGCCTTCCGATCAGCGGCTGTGGTCTTGGTTTCTCAACCACCCAGTCATCTCCTCACACTTGCCGGAGAACCGATATCCCACCCTCTATGGGAAGTTCCCAACGGGAACCGGAAGGCCTGCGCTTGAGGAGATCATGGGAAGAGGAGCAGACCTTCCGACGTGCCATTGCCTGCTGCTGGATAGACGAGATCGCCGGGCATACCTTTCCCAGCGGGACCAGACCATGATGTTGTTTGCCCTAGCGGAGCCCTCGGAGGGTGACGACCACAACGTGTTTGTGGATGGGCGATTGATGAGCCCAGGCAGTGAGAACTACAAGTTGCCCTCAGCTCCAGAGCTGCTGACCGAGTTTCGCCGGTTCCTGGATAATCAGGTTCCAAGGGAACAGTGTGCCTAATCGTTGTTGGGTGGACGCCCATACTGGTCAGGTTCAGTTTGGGTTTTGAGAACGCTGCTTCGCAGCGGCTGAAGAATGACACGTCACCCCAGAATGGGAGCTGCAGGCTAACTTTTGGTTACCGTACGCGAACTGTTTGAAAACGCAAGAGATTGCGTCGTGGTGACGTTGAGGAACACTAGTCCATGGTCAAGCCGAATCTCCGCACCAAGTCCATAGGAACAAAGGTCAGCGAAGAGGAATTCGCCCGGCTGGAGCAGGCAGCTCAGAAGGCCTCGAAGACGCTCGGCGAATGGTGCCGGGAGGTGATGCTGGCCAGTGCGAATGGCCAGCCGGAGAAGCTGAACGGAACGGGGGGCGAAGCCCATGCTGTCATGGCTGAGGTGGTGGCGCTTCGAGCGATCATGCTGAACGTACTTTTCAAGCAAGCGAAGGGCGAACCACTGACAGCCGAGGAGATGCAGCGGCTGATCGACCGGGCTGACTCGGACAAGCTGAAAAAGGCACGAGAAAAGCTGGACCAAGCATCAGTTTCCAAAGCGAGTTGAGATGACCAACGTTTTTCGGAGCGTCTTTAATTAGTCCAGTCGGTCCGCGCGGCGAACTACGGAAGGTTCCCAGGACTGGGGGTGAAACGTGAATCGGTTATTGGGTCGACGGGAATCGCTGGGCCTGTCAAGAAATTGGCTGTGGCCGACTCTTGTGGCTTCAGTCCTTGCTTTTGTGACTGGGATAGGAGTTTTCACGTACCAAAACGTCGAGGTCTGGACGCCGTTGCAGCAGTGGTACTGGGTTCAATATTCGAGCACAAAGAATTTCCCCAGTCCGGATGGCACCTACCAAGTGCTCTCGAAATTGGACCGACAGGGGCAACACAGCATGGCCACCGACGCCGACGTGATGCCCGCCCCCTTGCAAGTATGGCCCTCCTTTGCGCTCACGGCGAAGGCGCGGCAGGCGGGAGCGATCGCTCTGAAGGTGGACACGGTGCATTACGCAAGCGCGCAAATGAACCGGATGCTTGCAGAACGGATTTACCTGCGGCAGACGCCCGGCGATCTGCTACGACCTGCCTGGGTCGGGGCATTGGGAGTGTTTGTGCTCAGTCTTTTACTCGCAGTCCTATGGAGGAACCGGGCACGGCGCCACAGCGAAGAAGATGGACGCAGGCTCAAGGGCCCTGAGATGGTCACCGTCAAGGAATTCAATAAAAAGACTGGAGCGGATGGCATTTCCTTCCTGACAGAGAGGGGACGAGAATCGCTCTCGATTCCGCGCTCGTTAGAGAGCAGCCACATGATGATGATGGGGGACACGGGCGCCGGAAAAAGCGTTTTACAGCGGCGGGTGCTGATGCAGATCGCCGAGCGCGGCGAGACGGCGATCGTGTATGATCCCGCGCTCGAACACACACCACAATTTTTCAATCCTGCCCGCGGTGATCTTATCCTGAATCCCCTGGACGTGCGGTGTCCTTACTGGTCGCCATCCGATGAAGTGATGCATGAGGCGGAAGCGCTGACTCTGGCAACATCGTTGTTCCCCGATAAGCCGCACGAGAACACATTCTTCGTCGAAGGTCCGCGAAAGATCTTCGCGCACTTGCTCACGTTGAAACCGACGCCCGAGGAACTGGTCCGGTGGATGAGCCACGAGGAGGAATTAGATCGTCTCTTGAAGGGCACCGAACTGACAGCGTTCATCTATCGCGGTGCTGGCCCACAGCGCGGTGGCGTGTTGGGTGCACTCAACATGGTTGCTGACAGTTTGAAGCTCCTGCCGAAGGAGAGCGAGACGAAGCAGAGATGGACAACCGAAGAATGGTCGCGACAGCGTAGTGGCTGGATATTCCTGACCTCGACTCCTCGATTCCGCGAACGACTATTGCCCCTCATGAGCCTATGGCTGGACACATTGGTGCTGCGACTGATGAACCAGGGCGATCCCTCGTTGCGTCACGCGTGGTTTGTGCTTGACGAGCTTGCTAGTCTGCAGCGACTGCCGCAATTGCACACTGCGCTGACCGAGAATCGCAAATCCGGGAATCCCGTCGTGATCGGCTTCCAAGGCCGGAGCCAACTTGAAGTACGCTACGGACACGAAGCTGAGTCAATGCTGTCGCAGCCGGCCACTAAAATCTTCTTGCATACCAGTGAACCTCGCGCAGCGAAGTGGATCTCGGACACGATTGGCGAAGTGGAAATGGAGCGCGTAAAGGAGACGGTAAACACGCAACCTCTCACAATTGCCAAGTCCAAGAGCTATCAGAATGAAAGGCGAACGGAGCCGCTAGTGCTCCCATCGGAAATCAGTGGGCTACAGCGCTTGCACGCATTGCTAAAAGTCGACAATCTGGTAGTGCCGTTCAGCTTTCCATACCTCGCGCCCGTGAAAACGCAACCCGGTTTCATTCCAAGGGAGATTAAACCGCGGGTGGTCGAAATCGAAAAGCGCCCCGCACAGCCTAGCGCTCTGGCGCAAGAGATCAGGCCGCGCGAGTCGGAGAACTCCGAAGGCATCGCTGCAGGGCAAGAACCCTACTTCGAGTGAGCCATGCTGACCATCTCAAAACCGCTGAGTGCCGGCCAGGCGCAGACCTATCACAAAGAGGAGTTCGCGAACGCCGAGGAGAACTACTACTCCGAGGCTGACCGAATACGCGGCGAGTGGCACGGCAATTTAGTGAAAGAATGGGGTCTTCAGGGTGAAGTACGAGAGGAACACTTTCAGCGCCTGGCGAACGGCCAACATCCCTTGACCGAAGAGCAACTCGTTCGCCATCAAACAGCGCGCGAATATATCAATGCACGAGGGGAAACGGTCAGCACCATGGAGCACCGTGCCGCTTGGGACGCCACGTTCTCGGCTCCCAAGAGCGTGTCTTTGACCGCTCTCGTGGGTCGAGACGAAGCCGTTCGGCAGGCCCATAGGGACAGCGTCAACGTCGCATTGAACGAGACGGAGCGGTTCGTCCAAGCACGCATGGGAGGCAATCGTCTCCCAGAAACGACAGGTAAGTGGATCGCAACGAGCTTCGAGCATGACAGTGCGCGCCCGGTCAATGGATACGCCGCACCGCAATTGCATACTCATGTTGTCTTCTTCAATCTGACTGAAACGAAGAACGGCGAGGCGCGAGCCTTGCAGCCGCGCGAACTCTACCGATCGCAACAGTACGCGACGGCCATATATCGTTCGGAGCTGGCGCTCCGCCTCAAAGGTCAGGGCTACGAGATCGAAAGGGGGAAAAGTGGTCAGCCGGAGATCGTTGGCTACACACGCCAGTACCTTGATGCTTCGAGCCCCAGAAGTCAGCAAATTCAGGCCTACCTCGAACAGCAGGGAGTGAAAGGTGCAGGCGCAGCACAGATCGCGGCATATCAGACACGAGACGATAAGTTGCCGGCCGTTACGCACGCCGAAATGCAGAGAATGCATAAGGAAGTGGCCGAGCGATTTGGGAACCAACCTGAGCAGGTAATCCGCGCGGCCCGTTCGCACCAAGTCGAAAGAAATGTTCCGAGTCGTCAGTCCTTGGAATCGGCGCTGACTTACGCCCAGGACAAAAATCTCGAAAGGCATGCTGTGACAGACGAGCGCGACCTGATGCGAGATGCGCTGAGACGCTCAATGGGAGAAGCTGGCTTCGGAGAGGTTCGAGAGAGATTCGAAAAGCGAATAGAATCAGGCTCCCTGATCGAAGTCGAAAGCAAATCGCCGGCCCGCGCGTTTACCACTGAAAAGATGATCCAGTACGAACGCGATAACGTGAGCGAGATGCGAAAAGGCCAGGGCCAATACGGTCCTCTAGTGAGTCACGAAGCATGGCAGTCCGTCGAGCAGAATCATATGCACCTGAGCACCAGCCAACGAGCGGCGGTCGAACAGATCCTGACAACTCAGGACAAGATCGTGGGACTTGAAGGCGTAGCGGGTGCTGGCAAGACCACTTCGTTGAGTGCAATCCGCGAAGCCGCGGAACGAGAAAAGTACCAAGTGATCGGACTTGCTCCCACATCGCGGGCCGCCCACAAGTTGGCGGAATCAGGAATTGAGTCGCACACGTTGCAACGGCAGCTGATTCGGAACGAACCTCCAACTGATGGGCAGAAACGGATTTTCGTTATCGATGAATCGAGCCTTGCAAGCACGAAACAAATGAACGAATTTTTCCACCAACTGCACACATCAGACCGGGTTCTTTTGGTTGGCGATACGCGGCAACATGAGGCGGTTGAAGCGGGCAGGCCATATAAGCAACTGCAAGAAGCGGGCATGCAGACGGCCAGGTTGGGTGAGATTGTGCGCCAGAAGGACCCGAGCCTGAAGGAGGCGGTGGAGCAACTCGCCCGCGGAGACGTTTTCGGAGGAGTAGCGAGTTTGGACCAGCAGGGCCGTGTGCACGAGATCGTTAATCACCAGGAGCGGATGGGCGCAATAGCCCGCGACTATTCGCGACATCCAGAAGGGACCTTGGTAATCTCGCCCGATAATGAATCCCGACGCGAATTGAATTCGCTGATTCATCGCGAGCTGCAGAATCGTGGCGACGTGAGCAAAGACGAGCACAAACTCCGGGTGCTGGAATCGCGACAGGAGATGACGGGGGCAGACCGGCAGTGGGCCGGACAATATGAGCCTGGGGACGTGCTTCGATACTCGCGTGGAAGTAGAACCGAGGGCATCGCGCCAGGTGAGTACGCGCGGGTGACTGCTGTCGATCCAAAGGAAAATCACATCACGATACAACGTGAGAACGGAAACGATCAGACCTACGATCCGCGACGCCTCTCGGGCGTGTCCGTTCATAGGGAAGCCGAACGCGAACTTTCAAGCGGCGACCGCGTTCAGTTCACCGCGCCATCCAAAGATCTACAAGTTGCTAACCGTGATCTCGGCACTGTCGGACACGTCAACTCTAACGGCGACCTTAGAATCCGAATGGACTCAGGCCAGGAAGTTCGATTCAACGTCCGCGAGCACCCGCACCTTGACTATGGTTACGCAGTGACCAGCCACAGCAGCCAGGGGCAAACCGCGGATCGAGTGCTGATCCAAGTGGACACCGAGAAAAGCGAGCTGTTGGTCAACAACCGCTTCGCGTACGTATCCGTTTCACGGGCTCAACACGACGCCCACATCTACACAAATGACGGGAGCAAGCTTTCCCGTAGTCTCAGTCGCGAAAGTTCCCAACGTACAGCAACCGAAGTGGAACAGGGGCTGGCTGCGCCGAAGACCGAACCGGTTAGCCAGCGAGGGGGACGGCCCTCCGAAGAGGAGCAAGGTCACAGTCTAGGAATCGGACTCGCATGAGATGCGACAGCGGGGAACTGAACTACGGTACGGCTGTCAGCGTGAACAATCACTTCACCAAGTCCATCAGAACTGGCTTTTGTTCGCGTTTACTTGAATAGCCGGCTTCAAACCTTCCGGTTGCAGGTGATTCAGGAGTTGCTGAGATCGATTCGCACAAGCCGACTTTTCATTACTAGTAATGAAAAGCTCCGGGCAGCATGTCGGATGCGAGACGTTTACTCATCAAATAATCCTAGCCGTTCTTTACGGAACAGACCCTTTCCACAACAACGCTTGTACCGCTTGCCGCTTCCACACGTGCATGGAGAATTGCGCGAAACACGTTCTTTCCCGTCAAGCTTGGTTGGATATTCTTTATCAATCCAAGTCGTCGTGGTCGGATCGGTAAACGCACCGTTGATTCGTTTAAACTCCTTTGCTTGTTCGGCCAGTTCAGGGGTCCAGTTCGCTGCGTCAAAATAGGACAGGTCCAGGGAACTAAGCTCAAGATCGCCAGATTCTGCGGCGATTCCCACCACATGTTCGGCATCGGGAAACTGAAGCCTAACAAGCACGCAATAATCGGTCAGCATCTTGGCGCGGATACCGCGATATTGCTCTCTATTCCATGCTGGATATTGTGGTAACAAAAGAAAAACGTAATACGGTTTGCCGGAGCTAAGCGCCTTCACGATACGTGTAGCTCTGACATTTGGTTCAGTGTGCTCTAGTACTTCCCTGAACGCATTCCCGAGTATCCTGCGGTTCCAACGATCTTCTTTGGCCATCCACCGGATTGACTTCTCATTTTCGCCGATCCCGCTGGCGCTGGACTTGAAGGTTCCCTCCCTCAAATGACTGGAGACTTTCTCAATCATTTGGTCCCAGAGATAGCTGACGCTGTTCGATTCGATCTGTGCCTTGCGTTCAGGACTCGCGCAAAAGGAGGCCCATCGACCTTCGCTGACGACCATAGCCTGACACCCAGGCGGAACTGTGAAACAGTGGTGCTGATCTTCATCGAGTCCCGAAAAGTATGCGGCCAGCAGTTCCTCTTCCCCCGTAGCGATGACTGGAATCGAACCGGTCATTAATGCCTCTTTGCGTTCAAAATATCGGACGAAGTCACTAATAGTGTCCAGCGTCTCCATCACCACATCGAGCGAAGTATCGTCGAGGACGTGCACATATCCTTTCGCAGCATCAATTCTGCCGATTCGGAATGGCTGCGAGAGGTGTGCCTCACCAACTATGGTGTTCTGTAGCATTAGGCTACCGCTACCTCCGAAGACTGCTCGGCAGGCGCGAGAGACCCCGTGTGCCACAACGACCCGATGGAACTTAGCTTCACTGGGGCTTGGCAGGATGAGGGGAAACGGGGAACTGCACTGCTTATCCAGAAAGAGGCGCGTTGGGAAGTTGCGAATCCAGCGCTCCGCTCCCCACACCTGCTCAGCTGATTTTAAGACTGCTTTCTTATACCAGCGTCCCCATGCGATCCTGTCATCAGCAACTCCTGGGAACTCACACGTTTTATCGCTGAAAACGATGATGTTGTTCTCGAACACTACGAGAAGATCGCAGACCTCCTTACCGTCGCCTCGGCGATCCGGACGACCTTGATCCCTGAAGACGCCAGGATAGCTCCACAAGGAAAGAAATGAATGTTCACAGAGTTGTCCCAGATAGCGCTCGGAGTCGGTTACGCCTTCAGTTCGCACGAGCTCTTCGCCAGCGTTATTAGCCCAGATTGACTTCTTGCCAGAAACGCTGCTATCAGCCATTCGAGTATCCTCCCTGAGGTTAGACTTCGTCCTCTGGAGAAGCAATGATTCGTCCGTATAAACTGGCTAGGGTTCAGGCCAATCTCATTCTGAATCGCTTCCGGAAGACTGCTGCAATGCCGACTTATCATTCCCGATTCCGCTCTTTGGTTACGCCTCGTTCAAGAGCGGGCCGCTTGCGATTGAGTGTTAGCGAGGCGGTTTCAGGCTCTTGGGCATCTTCGGAGCTATGGGCATAAATGATCGTTCCTGCGGATGCGGACACTTCGCTAGAGTCGATGGATACGACATTGCGACGTTGCAAACAAGATTGACATTATGAGTGATTTCCAAAGCGTCCACTTAGGCACCCGAGAAGTCCACGAAGCTGAATTGATATCCAGTCTTGAGCAGATCAAGAGTGAGATTGAGACTTGGGCCGTCAAGAACGAACTCTGGCACGATACGAGCTTCGCCACACCCTTCACCTTCCATAACGAAGTCACGACACCTTGCTTCTGATCTCAGAGGGACCATTGGGGCGAATCTTCGGTTCAGATGGCGCGTTCGCTAAAAAATATGAGAAACCCTTCACCGAGTTGCTGGACAAGCTAGGCCTTTGGTTTGAAAACGAAAACCACTACACGATGTCTCTATACCCGACCGACGACAAGGTCAGGGAAGACTACCTTAGTCTGTATCGTTGGCAGTGGCTCAAGCATCTTGCCGAAAAGAAGGTGTATGAGCTTCATTGTGAGATTTTCGAATACTTCGGCAAGTATCCTGGTGATCTCCAGCGCTTGCACTGGCGCGAATTCGAAGAACTCCTTGACTCGATTTTTAGAAATCAGGGTTACTACACAGAGCTTGGCCCAGGCAGGAATGATGGGGGCGTAGACATCCGCCTCTATCAGCACAAAGGCATTCCCGAGGTTGTCACCCTCGTACAGGCCAAAAGGTATAAAGATCCCATCGGCATTCAGCCCGTTACGTCCATTTTCGGCTTGGCCGCGATGGAGCGTGCCAAGAATGCAATGCTAGCGACGACATCGTACTTCGAGCCAAAGGCGCGTCAGTGGGCTCTCAGCACCGAACAGAACATCGACTTGCCACAAGTTGAACTGGCGGATGCCTCTAGAATTGGTGGATGGTGTGCGGATATCGGCAAGAGCTTGAACGATTACTTCACGAACGGCCTATCCGTACCGCCCGCGCTCAAGGAGACAGTCGGGCCACTTGCGGGGAAGATTGTCGTTGCCCAAGGCGGCTATAACTGCACGAACAATTTCTTTGCGATGGTCGAGGCTGATTTTCCTTACGAAGCCATTCTTCGACCGTTGGGAAGTGAGATGGTGTCCGGCGATGGTACCGCAGGGAGCGAGGTCGCTTCTGAAACCGACGGAGTACTCTGGACGCAGCAGGCACGACTTCTCGCACTGAAAGAAAAGCTCGGGCTTTGGGCCGAGCGCAAGTATTTCAAGCCTTGGGACGGAACGCCTCAGTATTTCAATTCGGATTAGGAACGAAAATCTCCGTTTTCGCGACGGCCGGGATCGCCCGCACCTCCCTTGGCCCAGAGAAGACGTGTGAACAAAAACCGGGACAGAACGGATGTTCCGTTAATTTCGATTCGTCGAGAACTTGGGGAAGGCCCGTCTGAACCCTTGCCGCCCAGTTCGGGCGTTACGAATGGATTCCCGCTACCTTCGTTGGCGCTTCAAATCACTGAGCCGTGATCCGTTTGTGATCCGTTAGCACTGCTTACCACTGCCTTACACTGCTTTACGGTGCCCGCCGTGCGCTCGATGTTGTTGAAACTACGTTTTCGAGTAAATTCGAATCCCACTCTCTCCGCCATTACCTTAAAACCCTCATAAACAGGAGCCGGAATCGTCCGGCTACCTAACGCGGCTGCCTAATCACTGATCTATTGGAATTTCCGGGTATTGGCTCCTTAGAGACACACCATGAGCCAATGATTACCGTCAGTGAGCCTTTACATCCGCATCACCGACGCTAAGGGGCGTCGGAAGTGGGAAACCGTCGGGACCGACCTCAACGCTGCCTCCGCTGCCCATCTCGCCAAGGAGTCTGAACTACTGGAATCCGGGCGCCACTAAGGACGTCTCTCTCCTCGCGAACGCCATTGAGAAGTATCTCGTTAACATCACCGCACTAAAGTCGGAGGGCTTGTACTGATTAAAGGTCCCCCACGTTGGCGCGCTGACTTGCAGCATTTGCTGAACGTCAGCGGTCATTACCTGCTAGAACGCTACCCAAGCAATGGGCCTGTCCTCTGAGCCTGCAGGTGCGTAAAGCGACAGGAGAGGCGGCGACACGCGAGGCAGGCAAACGGCCGCATGACGGGTAGCAGTAAGCGCTCCGAAATGACCGACAGCTCTTCTAAGGAGCAGAACGGCGGAAGCGTGGGCTCGCTGCTTATGTTGATTCTCAATTTGGCAAAGGGTTATAACCCTACAGCGTTAAAACCTCTGATCGCGAGATTAGTTTCCCGTGCGGAAGACTTCCAGTTACGACAGAGTTCGTTCCAGCTATCCGCTCCAAGACGCCATATTGGGAAGAGTGTGTTTGGACCGAAGTGATGCTTCGCCGGGCGTAGCGGTTGCATTCCATATCCAGGGCCGGGAAACCTGAGATGTCCTACAGTATGATTTTCGCGAAATCAGTTTGTGGCGCTATGTGCCGGGTGTTAAGATGTCACGATAGATGACTAGACGGGAAGGCCCTGATGAACACCCGCATCCTTGTGGTTGACGACAGCCCGCTGGTAAGGCAGAGGCTCCGCGACATGCTGCAACAGCATTGCGAGTGGGAAGTCTGCGGAGAAGCGTCAAATGGTCGTGATGCGCTGGAAAAAGTTCAACTTATGAAACCCGATCTGATCGTGCTGGATTTTCTGATGCCGGGGATGGACGGTCTCCAGACCGCGAGAGAGATGGGAAAACTAGTTCCATCAATTCCAATTCTGATGTTTACCATGCATCTTTCTAAACAGCTTGTTGAGGAAGCGCGCAATGTTGGCATTCGTGGCGCGGTTCCAAAGTCTGACGCGGGCCGCATCATTGAAGGTGTGGAAGCGCTGCTTCGAAACGAAGCCTACTTTTCTCTAAATAGTTCGCTGGATTAATCTGCCCAGTAATTAGCCTCTAGTAATTTTCCTTGCGGCGCCGTCCCAGGTCGCGATTGTCTTGTTGAAATAGGCATAGTTTGCCAAATGACATCCGAGCGCGGCGCGGTTGCCGAATTCTTCGTTCTCGACTGTTTTCTTTCGCGAGCGAACTGCATTGAAAAAGTTTGCTTGATGATCCGATACGTCGCTGTAGCCGGTTGGCACGGTATAGGTTTCCACTCCTTCGTCAGCAGTGAAGCTTAATGGAAGTGGATGATCGGCCTGCCATTTTTCGAGATATTCATTACGCATTTGCTCGGGCCACCCATAAATCGAATAAGACTCGGGCTGAGGACGGATATCTTGAGGCTTGTAGGTTAATGTCGAGTCCTTAATGATCATGGTTCCCTTGGTTCCGTAAAATCCAATAAACTCGCCGCCCTCATTATTTAAGTTGCAGCGGACGGCAAGCCGGAAGTTTGGATAGTCGTAGAAGGTATCAATCAGGTCAGGGAAGTCGCGGCCATCCTTCCAGTGGAAGAGGCCGCCGGAGGATTGAGCGCGCTCCGCAACCGTGTTGGTGCCGGTGATGAAGTGGATTCCAGAAATCAGATGCACGAAAAGGTCGCCGGCCAAGCCTTCTCCATAATCGCTGAAGCAGCGCCAGCGAAAGAAACGTACGGGATCGAATGGGCGTTTCGGCGCGTCCTCCAGAAAAGCGTTCCAGTCAATGGTTTGCTCACTAGCATCGGGCGGGATGGGATAGACCCATGCGCCGCTGGCAGAATTGCGATCCCAGTAGGCCTCAATGAAAGTAACGTCGCCGAGTCTTCCGGAGTCGTAGATTTCCTTTGCCTTGGCGTAAAGAATGGAGCTGACCCTCTGGCTTCCGATTTGCACCATGCGGTTCGCTTTCTGCGCGGCTTCGATCATGGCGAAGCCGTCTTCGACAGTGTGCGACATCGGTTTCTCGCAGTAGATGTCCTTACCAGCGGCGCAGGCATCGAGGAAGACCCGGCGATGATGATGATCGGTCACGGCAATGATTACGGCGTCAACATCTTTGCGATCAAGAATCTCTTTATAGTTGCGTGTAGCGAGAACATTTTTCTTTACCGATTCCTGAGCGGCCAAGTGGCGCGAATCGTAAAGATCGCAGACAGCAACGCACTCGATACCCGGCACAATAAGGGACGCCTTAAGCAATTCGCAGCCTCGAACGCCGGTTCCGATGGAAGCGAAGCGCACCGTGTCGCTGGACGAAACATTTGGAGAAGCGCCCCAGAGCCGAGTGGGTTCCAGTAGAGTTAACTTCGCTCCCGCACCAGCCAGCGCAGCCCCGGTTCCGATTTGCATGAAGCGACGACGAGTCCATGAAGAATTGTTCATTGGTCATTCCTTCTGGAACTGTTAGCCAGTTCTTTTTATTTTGCGGAATTTCAACGGAGGGATTATTGCACAACGCGTGAGCTAAGGCGGCAGTTTTTGCAAGCGGAATCAAACGCAGGCTGCCCGAGTCACATGAGAGATTCAGATTCGGCGCCGCGTTCTATTTGGCCGGAACGAACGATGCCCTCGCCTTCCTTCACGCGATAGAAGTGGTCCGCAGCCAAGTTAGTCAGGATCTCGGGTTTTCCTGCTGGCCACATAATTTCTACTTTATCTACTTGGCTCCGATCGCCGAGTCCGAAATGAATGCGAAGATCATTCTGCGAAAGATAACTTCCTCCGCTTAGAACTTCGCCGACCTGCACTAGGTCCCCGGAAGCGGCCTTCACTCGCGCATTCAGGGCCAGGCGGTTGCTTTTGGTCCCTTCCAGCTCAAAGGTGATCCAGTGGTTGGCGGGTCCGCCTTGCGGCTGGAGAATCATGGGCCCACCTTTCAGATTTTCGATCACGATATCAAGGCGTCCATCATTAAATAAATCGCCGACCGCGACTCCACGGCTTACCTGCGGAATTTGAATGGCCGGGCCGACCAGCTTGCTTACGTCTTTGAAGGTGCCGTTGTGCTGGTTCAAAAACAAGAGTTTCGGCTCGCGGTACTTGCCAATGATGTCGAGGCTGTCCACCTGCGGATACACGTGGCCATTCACCATGAACAAGTCGGGCCAGCCGTCGTTATCGAAATCGAAGAATGCGTCCCCCCAGCCAACGTAAGGTGTCGTGGGTGGCGCGATGCCGGCGGCGTATGAGACGTCGGTAAAATTCATGTCGCCGTCGTTACGGAATAGCGCTGCATACTCGTCGCTAAAGTGGGTGATTGCGATGGAAAAACGTCCGGATAATCGCCGAGAGCGACGCCCATGTTGGCTTGTTCGACGCCATCCTGGCTGACGAAACAAAAGCGGCCGAGCATAGATGGCCCAATCAGCTTGAAAAAGTTGGCTGAGCATCTTGGTTTGAATCCCGCAACTGTGTCCGTTGTGCTGAACGAGGTTCCTGGTCGTTCGATTCCCCAAGCGACGCGTGACCGCATCAAGGCCGCAGCCAAGGAACTGAACTATCACCCGAGCCTTCTGGCGCGTTCCCTTCGCAATCGCCGTACCCTGAATATCGGAATTTTGGTGCCTCAGCTTGGCGACGGCTATCACACCCAGGTGATGAGTGGTATCGGCGACCACCTGATGGATGCGGGATATTTTTACTTCACGGCGCATCACAGGCATCGCAAGGATTTAATTGAAGAATACAGCCGGATGCTTCTCGGCCGGGGTGCAGAGGCGCTCATCGCTGTGGATACGCTGCTGGAACATCCCTTTCCAGTGCCGGTCGTAGCGGTCGCCGGACACCAAGCTGTCAGTGGCGTCACGAATGTAATACTCGATCACCGGTTCGCCGCAGAGCTTACGCTGACGCATCTGCATTCCATCGCGTTCTTTACCGAATTCCCGGAATTCCCCCGTTTCTTTGCATTTGGCCTGGGTTTGGGCTTAACCATGACCGCTACGAGCATGCTGATTGGCACTACATCCATCGGCAGGCGGGGAGCGGCCCTTTCGATCTTGAATGCTTATTGGGCGATCGGCGCCGCGCTGTGTCCCGCGATTGCTTCGCTTTGGGTTAGACGGTGGCCGCCCACGTATCTATTTCTTACCCTGGCTGTAGTGCTGGCAATGATACTCACGATCATCCTTCGGCACGCTGCGCAACATCGTGCGGCCTCTCTAACCAGTTCCCGTGCAGAGCTCGAGATCGAGACTGGGAACAGGCATTTGGAACTCCTGTTTATTTTTGCCGCACTGGCATCTTTATATGTGGGCGTTGAAGTATCCATCAGCGGATGGATGATGACTTACGTGCATCGTATGCCGATTACAAGCAAACCCTGGGCTGCGATCGCGACTTCATGCTTCTGGATTGCGTTACTCTTAGGCAGAATGCTCGCGCCTGCTGTTCTGCGCCGTGTTTCCGAGGCAGAGCTCTTGAACTCGTGCATTGCGATTGGATTGGTAAGCGCCGTCCTGTTGCTTCTGAGTCATTCGCCGATGGCGATTGTTCTCAGCGCCGCGTCCGTCGGCCTTACGCTCGGACCGATATTTCCGCTGTGTATCGCGAAGGCGCTGGTCTTTATGCACGAGTCCCCAAAAGCAAAATGGATATTCTCGATCTCTGGATTGGGAGGCGCAGTTCTACCCTGGATGACCGGCAAACTCTCAGTGCACAGTGGTTCTCTGCGGATTGGGTTGCTGGTTCCAGTGATCGCTCTGGCCGCAATGATAATTCTGAATCAACTGGACCGAAGACCTACCCTGGTTTGAGAGCTAATAAAACAAGAGGCGCCATCGGTCCTACCAGGCGGTAGTCCGACAAAGACGAAAAAATGGCTCCAACCCATTGCGCGGCGACACGCCTCAGGCGATAAACTTGTCAGTTACGTTCGCGGAATTTTACTCTGAAAGAGAGTGCGTAGTTCGTTTTGCTCGTCCTCAGTCATCGCACGCTTTGGGAGGGGGAAAAAAGATATGGGCGAAGGAAACAAAGCAAACACACGCTCAACTTCCGCCCATCCGATAATCAATTGCCATGTAAAACGCGTCTCAGCGGCGGCAGAGCGGGAGTATAGTCCACTTTCCGAAATATCAACAGTGTGGGGAAGGGCCGCATTTGGACTTCCCTTGATCATTTTGTTAGCAACGCGGTAGGGGCAATACCACAGAAACCACGCCCAGAACGCAACCATGGCCCACAGCGGAAACAGGTTCGAAGTCTTATCGCGGCTGAATGAAAGCAGCAGCGCCACAACTAGAATAAGAAAAAAGCAAACATAGCTGAGTCGGTAGGTCCAGCGGGAGAATGGGGTCCTCCTGCGGAATGCTTTGAACCCCTGCCGGTAATCATCCGTAGTGAGCTGGTAAGAGATTTCCACGGAGATGGATCATAGCACGCCCATTCGAGCAAACCGAGCTACACAACCGCGTGCTGGCGGGCTGCTCTGAATTATTTCGCATGATGCGGTTGGCGCCGCAGTGTTTCCGCGATCAGACCGACCAGCGCATATGTAACGCCATTCATAGCTAGAGCTTCATAGAGGCTAATAGGGTAATGCATGCCAGCGATGGCAATGGGGCAGGTTAAACTGACGAGAGTCCATACATCCCGAATTCGTTCGTTTCCAGAGGGGAAGGTTGCGAAGGCAAAAAGCGCCCAGAAGCCCGCGACTAGAAAGCCCGCACTCGTCCACATGGCAATTCGGTATTTCATGATTTCCCTCTAACAATTCTACGGCTTTTCCGCTCCGGAAGCGTAATTATTGGGAACAGCGCAATTGCACTCGCTAACCGGGTGGTGGGAGGACAGTTCTGCCAGCGGGTGGCGCGAACTTCCACTTGTCATCCATCGGTGATTTATTCTTTCCCGTTAGAGGCCGATGGCCCACTGTAATGAAATTCTCGCCAACGGATGACGTGGTTTTGGCATCTTGATATTGGCGAGTCCACTCGCCCTGGAGAAATCGAATGAAATCACGCAAAGAAAGTATTCTTATGAACGTGCTTCTCGGCACAGGCCTTTATCTGCTCGATTCGGTTCGTGACCGTTTTGCCGACGGTGTCGGAGACCTACGAGACCGGGCCAAGGACAATTACGAGGATTTGAGAAGCAAGGCCAAAGACGGATACGAGACGGCCTCCGACCGGGTCAGCCGGGCCTCAGATGTGCTGCGTGGCGAAGATAGCTCGATTCTCAGCACAACCGCGTCTCTTCTGATCGGAATCGGCATCGGCGTTGGCTTAGGCCTGCTGTTGGCACCCGCGAGCGGAGAAGAAACCCGCGGTAATATTGCCGAAAAGGTTCAGGACTTCGGCGGCAAGGTCCGAGATCGCTTCTCGCGAGAGCAAGAGGCAGCCACCGGAACATATGGCGCCTAATCTCTTATAATTCTCGAGGCAATTCGTCGTGCGGTCTGGCTGGAACCTTGCGTGGGTGTGTGCGAATTCTGACCCCGTTTTGCTTCGGGCTCGGCGGGCGTTGGCACCAAAATTTCACTGCTCTCCCAATCCTCAGGCCCTCGTCACTTGAGGGCCAGTTCCACTTTTGGGACTCTTTCCTCTCTTTAATTTAGATTCGCCTTTTATTCGCTTAGGTGGGCGTGTATAATCCGCGCTTACCATTCCCGCAATTATAAAAGGAGCAGTAACTCATGGCTGACGACCGTTCCAAAGCTATTGATCTCGCGTTTGCGCAAATTGAAAAGCAGTTCGGCAAAGGCTCAATCATGCGCCTCGGTTCCAAAGAGGCGATTGTCCCGATAGCGGTAATCCCTACTGGAGCCATTTCATTCGACGCGGCGCTCGGAGTAGGAGGCTTTCCCCGCGGGCGCGTCGTCGAAATCTTCGGACCGGAATCATCCGGGAAAACAACGATTGCTTTGCAGGTGATTGCCGAGGCTCAGAAGACCGGCGGGATGGCTGCGTTCGTGGATGCCGAACACGCGCTCGATCCGGGATACGCAAAGAAGCTCGGGGTTGACGTGGACAATCTGCTGGTCTCGCAACCAGATTACGGCGAACAGGCATTAGAAATTACTGAGGCGCTGGTGCGTTCCGGAGCAATTGACGTGCTAGTGGTGGACTCGGTCGCCGCTCTCGTACCCAAGGCAGAACTTGACGGCGAAATGGGCGACAGCCACATGGGACTGCAAGCACGTTTAATGTCGCAAGCCCTGCGGAAGTTGACGGGAACGGTTTCGAAATCACGCACCTGCCTGATTTTCATCAATCAGATTCGCGAGAAAATCGGCGTGATGTTTGGCAATCCGGAAACTACGACGGGCGGCCGTGCGCTAAAATTCTATTCCTCCGTCCGCATTGATATCCGCCGCATCGCGGCGATTAAAGAAGGCGACGTAGTTACTGGCTCGCGAACCAAAATCAAAGTCGTAAAAAATAAAGTTGCCGCGCCGTTTCGTGAAGCTGAATTCGACATCATGTACGGCGAAGGGATTTCGCGTGAAGGCGATTTATTGGATATCGCCGCGACTTCCGGCCTTCTGGAAAAGTCCGGCGCATGGTACAGCTACAAGGGAGAGCGTATTGGCCAGGGCCGCGAAAACGCCCGCCAATTTCTAAAAGACAATAAAGATACTATGATTAAGCTCGAAGCCGAAGTGCGGAAGCACCTGGGATTGACGCCGAGCGTTGCCGCAGCGGCTCCCCCCGCGACACCAGTTGCGACGCCAGCGACGACGAGTCGTGTCACCACGATGCCGAGTGTGAGTCAAGAGTCAGCGAAGACAACGGCGGCCAGACGATAGGTACATTTCGGTGTAAACGGTAAACAACAGATTTCTGAGCGATCTTGCCGAGTGCCGCTCTCCCCTGCGCGTTTCTTAAGGATTGGCAAAGGCCCGCCTGAGGAACGAGCCCAGATGCCAGCCGTCCATATATTTGTATGGCGTTTCTCCCGTTGTGTAATGCCCGCAAGGCAACACTGCTACTTTGTGATCTAAGTTATGTCGCTCGAATTCTCTGACTACATCGCGCGAGAATTCGGGGAGAAACGTCAGATCGTACTTTGCATAAATAATGAGCGATTTTCTCGGCCAGCGGGCAAATTGTTTGAAGTATGACATGGGGCTTATAGCAGCCCAGAGCTCACGCAGGCGTTCCACATCAATGTGCGGTTCGAGACCCTGCCGAATGTGCCTGGTGGATTGGCCGTGCCAGACAACATCAGCGAAAAATGTTGACGCGTGATTGAAGGCGGCGACGCGGATGCGTGGGTCGTGAGCGGCGGCGAGGAAGGCATAACAGGAACCGAGACTGGTGCCCACAATGCCGAGATGGTTGTATTCCTGCTGTTCAAGCCAATCTAGGCAGGAGCGAATATCGAGCACGCCCTGCCGCGCGGCGTCGAGCGTGCGGCCGATGTTTGCGGAAACAGCATAGTCGGCACGATGAACGCCCGCAGGCCTGCGGATGTCATGGTAGGGCATGCTCAAACGCAAGACTGCGATGCCAAGGCGGTTCAGCACGCGGCAGAGAGTGTTGTAAGCGAGGGCATCGGAATTCCAATGCGGAAGCAGCACGATGGCGCGATTCCCTTTGGCGGGGAACCAGCGGGCGTTGGCTAAATTATTTTCGGGATAAGGAGTCTGCACCGGCGACGTGAAGCGAAGAAAATTTGCACAAGTTCCGCGAACTTTGGCTTCCAACTTTGGATCAGGTATTTCACGAGTGCTGAAGACCTGAACTTCGCGATTTTCGAGGCGAAAGTCAGACGGCCTAATGTAGGAAAAAAAATCGTCGCTGGATGCAACGATGCGGCGGTTGTATTCGCGTAAATAGGTTTCGTTGTCTTGAGCGAGCACGCCCGGCTTGTAGCCGTTCTGGCAAGGCCAGCCTTCGGCCCATTCGAGGCCCCACTCCAACGGACGCACGATGCGATTGCGGTCCACGGAAGTCAGCCGGGTCTCCCAGTCGTACATCCATTGTGCGTAGCGCGAGGCCATAAGTCAGAATAGCAAGTTGCCTTTGCGCGGTCGTCAATTCAACAGCAGAGTGCGGGAATCGAGCATTTACCTGATCGAAACTGCCGCCGGAGTTGGTGCGAGAGCGGCGGTGTGGCCTGAGTTTTGAGACCTGACTAACGGCGGGCCGCGCTAAGCACGAGGAAAAATCAGTTGTCAGTTATGAGTTCATTGTTGTCAGTTCTTTTTCGCCGCGATACACGCGAGCAATACCTCGCACGATACGCCGCATTGGCAGCAGACCTTTATCATCCGCGAAAAAGATTTCTCCGATTCGGCTGCCGCGGTAGAACCAGCGGCGTAGCAGAGCGAGGTGTTCCATTATTTCGAGTGTGGTGGCTGCATTCTCCGAGGGAACAGGCGGCAGCGCGTCCTGAATGCGCGCTTCCATGGATTGGGATTTGGAATGGTTTTCAGGCTGAATGTGAAATTGTGTGGGGCCGACGATTCGAGACGCATGAATCCTAAATAGATTCACACACCCGGGGGACGCGCTGGGCTGCACCATCAATCCATTAAGCAGATCGAGGCGGCGAACAATTTCTGGGAGCTGACCTAGCAAAGATTTAAGTTTATCGGCACGCGCGTGCAGAGATGCAGCGTCTTCAAATTGCATGTTTGAGGAGGCTTGATCACGCTGTGCGGAAATTTCCCGCAGCAGAGAATCTCCTTTGGTCTGGAAGTACGACTGCACGCGCTGGACTTCGTGTGCGTATTCAGTGTCGGCGCATCCCTGGAAACAGGGGGCGAGGCACATTTTCATCTCGGAGTAAATACATCCAGGAAATTTGGGATCGGGATGGAGATCTTCGACGCAGCGTCGCATTTTGAAAAAATCCAGCGAATCGTTGGCGAATTTTTCTGCGGAGGTGCGCGAATAAAAAGGCCCATAGTAAACAGAGCGGCTACTTAAGCGTCCGATACGGGTTGTGATGGAAGCACGGGGATACTCGTTTTCGAGATGCAGCTTAACCAAGGGAGCGAAGCGGAGGCGCAGGCGTTCGGTGTAAGTCTTTGGGAAAATCCCGCGCAGCACGCTGTAAAGCAAAAATCCAGATTCGAAATCCGATCCGGTGGGGGTGTATTCGATCGAGTGAACCAGGTCGCGCAAGTTCAATCTCCTGGTGCGCTCGGTTGGTGCCCCCAAAAGACGCTGCAATCGCCGCCGCAGGTTTGCAGTCTTGCTTACGTATGGCTCCGCTTGAGAATCAGGGCCGCGTAGAAGAAAGATAGCTGGAGTCGCGGGAATTGCTTCGAAGATCTCGCCGTCGCGGGCAGTGTCAAATTCCACGCGTTCCGTTAGCACGGAGCTATTCTAGTCTGAGCATTTGCCCGTTGTTTGCGCGAAGTTCTACTCAACCCTCCACGGGGAGCGCTCGGGCCAGTGACGTAATGCCTCAGTTGCCCACACGGTGGATTTATCGGTATGGCATGAAGCGCACGGGTTGGGGATTTTGTATTTGTCCGTCATTTCCGGGGTTATGAATCTGAAGGTGTGGGCGTGGACGTAAGTGCCGGGAACGCCTTCCGTCTCAATAGCCGGCATATGACAGGCGACGCACTGGCTCCCAGGACTGCCATCTTTGTGATGAGTGTGCTCTTCGAGCGTTGCAGTACGCGGTCCGTTCGGCGACAGCGGACCATGGCAGTCCAAACATATTTTCTCGGCTGGCTTTCTTAGTTGTGCATAGTTGTCGGTGCCATGCGCATCGTGGCAACTGAAACAGGTGACTCCCCGGCGGTACATCACGCTTTGCACGAAATCGTTGCCTTGCATGCGATTCTTGTGCGCGGTGCCGTCCGCGAAATAGTAAAAGTTGGTCTCGTCCAGCGCATGGTCTTCAAGTTTCCAGAAATCCTGAAGCTTAAGGCCAACGTTATACCCGACGGGCCAGTCGTAGTACTTCCCCTCGATTGGGACGGTCAGCGGGCGTCCCTGCGAATGGCATTGGATACAAGTATCGCTGGCCGCAACGTAATCCATGCGCGCCGGATTCAGGATGTTGCCGCGCGAAGGATGCTCAACGTGCTCGCTGCCCGGCCCATGGCAGCGCTCGCAGCCTACGTTCCATTCGGCGACTTTCTTTGTATGAATGTCGTAGCCAACGGAATGACAGCCATCGCAGGTGGGGCCGGTCGGGCGCTGCATGTTATCCGAGGGGTAGAATGGCGCCCACCAATCGGCTGTGTTGGGGACGAAATACCGGCTCCATACGTGATTCTTAATTTCCCACTGCGCGGGCAGGGGAAAATAGTCGGCGCCGACTTTCGTAAAGTAGCGCTGCTTCCAAACGCTGCCATAGACAAAGGCAATCTGGTCTTTTGTAAACTTCGCAACTGAGTCGGTGGCGAGATTAGGGATAATGGCGTCGGGATGTTCCCGGGGGTCGCGCACGATGTTCGCCATCGGCGTCTTCTTCCAGTGCTCATATATCTCGGCGTGACATTTCTCGCAGGCCTGCGAGCCTGCGTAATGCGCGGAAGTCTCGGCATTGCTCTGTTGTGAACTTTCTTCAGTGGTAAGCGGCCGCAGATCGCGAATGAAAAGGATGAGCTTCCAGCTGTCGTCCTCGGTTTCCCGGTGGGGAAGGTTCCAGGCAGGCATTCCGGTTAATTGAACTCCGTTTGCGATGATGTAATGAATTTCGCCGTCTGTCAGATTCTGCGTTTGTGGCGAGAGCAGGTCGGGAACTCTTGGATAAAGGCTCGTCCCCATTTGCGTCTGTCCTCTGCCATTGTTGCCATGACAAATCGCGCAGCGGGCAATGAAATGTTCGCGAGCTTCTTTCAGATTTTTGGAAGAGGCTTTCCATGGATTTGCCTCGTCGCGGGCGCGACGCGGGATTGCCAGATTCCGCACGGTTCTAGCCAAGGCTTTTTCAAACGAAGATGGCTCGGTGGTGGCGCGGAACCCTCGCCGCATCAGTAGCGTTGTGGCGACGGCTACGACGATTGCGCCGATGAGAAGTAACAGAAGGAATATCTTCCAGCGTTTCACGGTTATTTCCGTCCCCAGCAAAAATCTGCCATCGGTAGTACATTCCCCTCAGTACACGCTTATTCTACTCATTGGGAAAGCTGCTTTTTACCTTGTACTTGTCATCCAAGGACCAGCATTAATCCAAATCGGAGGCATGCGTAAATGAACAAGCTAATGGGATTTTGTGCAGTGATGCTCGTGTTATCTCTGCCCGCTTTTTCACAAGGGCGTGACGACAGAAAAGGCGGTGATCAGCAGGGCGGCCAACAGCAGCATAGCCAGCAGCAGCGGAGTCAACCGCAACAACGTGGCCGCGACCAGGGCGTCGGCAATGGACATATTCCCGCGCATGGGCCGGCGCCATCTCGCACCCAGGCCCGGCCTGCACAACCTGCCCGCGCGAATGTGCAGCAGTCCTCACATGGCGGTCAGCCAAACGAAGCGAATCGGGGTTCGGCTCCGCAGCCGGAAAATCAGCGCCAAACTTTTCAGGATCAGCCGGGGCATCCGGAAGCGCCACATGTCCACGCGCAAAATGATCAATGGGTAGGCCACAACACGGGGCGCAATGATGCGAACTACCACCTTGACCATCCCTGGGAACATGGACACTTCACAGGCGGCATCGGCGCGCAGCACGTCTGGCGGCTGGGTGGCGGCGATCGGGATCGTTTCAACGTAGGCGGCTTCTTCTTTCAGGTTGCGCCCTATGACGACGACTACGCTGGCAGCTGGCTATGGGATAGCGACGACATCGTGATCTATGCCGATCCGGACCACGACGGCTGGTACCTGGCGTATAACGTTCGGCTGGGTACGTATGTTCATGTGATGTATCTGGGAGGTTAGGCTATGTTCACCCCGGCTCTTGTTTCGGTTCGGGAGCCGGGGTCGGATTCTCCCTGCCTTTGCGAAGCGCAGACCTCATGGCCCACATAGAGACGCAGAAATCGAAGGCCGAGGCGTTCCGCAAGATGCATTGCGGGCCGCGCACCTTGTTGCTGCCCAATATCTGGGACGTGGCCAGCGCGCGCACTATTGAAGAATCCGGCTTTGAGGCAATTGCAACCAGCAGCGCCGGAGTCGCGTTCAGTCTCGGCTATCCTGACGGGCAGCGCATCTCGCGGTCGGAGATGCTCGCGGCGGTAGCCCGGATTGCCCGCGCTGTAAAAGTCCCCGTGACGGCAGATGTTGAAGCGGGGTACGGCAACCGTCCAGAAGACGCGGCCCGCACGGCGTCTGACGTGATCGCTGCGGGCGCGGTCGGGATGAATATGGAGGACAGCCGCGACGATCTCGCGCACCCGCTCATTGACTTGACGCGGGCGGTGGAAAAAATCCGGGCGGTCCGCGAGACGGCGCTGGCCGCGGGAGTACCTATCGTTCTGAACGCTCGAACCGACGTTTATCTTGCTGAGGTCGGAGCTCCCGAGGGACGCTATGACGAAACAGTGCGAAGACTGGCAGCTTATCGGGATGCGGGAGCGGATTGCTTGTTTGCGCCAGGGGTACGGGATGCGTCCATAATCGAACGGCTCGTATGCGATCTGAAGTGGCCGCTGAATGTATTGGCGGGGCCGGGATTTCCATCAGTACCCGAACTTCAGAAACTGGGCGTGGCTCGCGTCAGTTTGGGGTCGGGACCAATGCGGGCGACGTTAGGACTGCTGAAGCGGATGGCTGAGGAGCTAAAGACATCAGGGACTTACAAGTGGATGGAGGACGCGCCGACGCACGCGGAGGTGAACCGGATGATGAGCGGTTCTCAATCTTAGCCAGCTTTCTTTAAAACCTTAACCACGAAGGACACGAAGTTACACAAAGGAAGCCCGTAAGGCGAAAACCTTCGTGCTACTTCGTGTCCTTCGTGGTACCGGGTTTTTCTACCAAGCGCAGACCACCGCTAGTGGAAGCTTGCACTCCGTAATTGCCGGAAGTCTTTCCCCTCCATAATTATGACGCGGCACATTTCGTGCAGGCGGGAGCGCATCCGCTCGCCGATGCGGTCGCCCAAAGTTTCTCGCCGCACCGAGCGTTGCGCCCGTCCAAATTCAGAGTTTGGATTCGCAGAGACGTCCTGACCAGGCTCATCCGCGAAATTGGTGGTGATAATGGTTGTTCGCTTGTCGTTGTAGCGGGTGTTTAAGATCAGGCTGACCGTGTCCCATACCCATTCGGTTGGTTTGACCGCGCCGAGTTCATCCAGAACCAATACTTCAGCTTCGAAGACCGGGCGCAGAACGTCCAATTCGGTTGCCTTGACGGAATCATTGTAGGAATTCTGGATTTGCTTCAGCAGTTCGCGATAGTCGTAGAAAAGGCAGCCAACGCCCTTGCTAGTCGCCAATTCCTTGATAATTCCGACAGCGAGATGAGTTTTGCCCGCGCCAATACTGCCTATGATCAACAGGCCATTCCCATCGAGCGGGTATTCTTCGACGAACCGGCAAGCCGACATTCTGGCGGACGCCAAACTTCTATGCGGCCCGTCGAATTCAAAATTCGAAAGCTCGCAGTGTTCGTATCGCTTGGGAATTCGGGCCGAAGCCAACAACGAGGTGGAGCGAGCCTTCAGGCGGCAATCGCAGCGGGTGACGCGGGCATCGGAGCTTGAGCTGACAGTTTTCCATCCCGTGCCGCTGCATAGCTGGCAAACATCGGCGTGGCTTTTTATTTCTTGCACTTTCATAGGTAAAAGCAGTTTCCTCGCCGGTGAAACTGGCTCGGAATGACAAGTTTGATATGGGAGATGCCCTCATTGACTTTGCACCCGTCTGGGCCATGGCGCAAGTGGAAATCGTAATTCGTCTGTGCACAAGTTGTGAACATGTGGCACGTGTTGTGAATCCGGCAGGAAAAGCGGATTGCAATCGGAGCAAATAATTCGCGCCTTAGCGGGACCCGGTGAAATTTTGGGACGGATGACTCAAACAAGGCATCCAGCGCGGATTTTCACAGTTGACAATCTTCGGCGGCAGTAGCTAAATAGGGCCGCCGGATTTTGCAACGTTGTGAGCGCTATCCCGCGCGCTGAGCGTGGGCTGGACAAGTGAAACCGGCCCAAAAGAAACCAAGGAGAAACTATGAATAAAGCCGATCTCATTGATCGCATCGCATCGGGGTGCGACATCACCAAGACTCAGGCAGCTGGCGCTATTGATACCACGGTGGACAGCATCACCTCCGCTCTTAAGAAGGGGGATCGGGTCGCGCTCATTGGCTTTGGCACGTTCTCTGTTTCGCAGAGAAAAGCACGCAACGGGCGCAATCCGCAAACCGGCGCAACCATTAAAATCGCGGCCCGCAAAGTCGCGAAGTTTTCCGCGGGGGCCGAACTCAAGAAAGCAGTCAACCGAGGTAAGTGACGTTTGGGATTACAATCGCTGAGGGCGGCAAGGGGTCGGCCCTGCCGTCTTTTTTTGTAACCGGGCGGCCAATCCAGCCAAAAAGGGAGCCGTACATACGCCAGGCGCGGGTCCGGGCGGCCAAAGGGCTATAAGTCGAGATCAATGATCTGATCCACGCCTGTGACAGAGATTTTAATACCCTTTATCGTGAGGTACAGTCACAGTAGCGACAGTCGTGTCCGTGTTCCCGGCGGCATCAGTCGCCGAGTAGGTGACGGTGTAGACTCGCCCAAGATTGTTTTGCCCGAGCCGCGCGGCTCGCACTGCGAAGCTTCGTACGCTCGTCCCCGGTGTCGCCCCTGAGATATCTGTCTGTGAATCACATTGGTCGTTGCAAGCGACCGACACTAGCTTGACAGCAGGGTTAGGCGATTCCAACTGCGACAATTCCGGTTGGAGCCTGGGAAATCGGGGAGGCTTTCTTAATACGAAAAGCCCACAACGGGTAAGCAACTCCTTGGCTCGCGGCTGGCACTAAACGCGGAAGACAAGGACGGGCACCCACTTGTTCCGGGTGATTGACTTGCTGGTGTCGTCACCCTAAGATGGTCGCGCGGAAAGCCTCTACCTTTGATCGGACAAACCATTTCGCACTACCGCGTGGTAGAGAAGCTTGGCGGCGGCGGCATGGGTGTGGTTTACAAGGCCGAGGACACCCGGCTGCACCGCTTCGTGGCTCTCAAATTCCTTCCCGATGAGGTGGCCAAGGATCCTCAGACTCTGGCGCGTTTCCAGCGTGAGGCGCAGGCGGCTTCCGCTCTAAATCATCCAAATATCTGCACCATTCATGACATTGGCGAGTACAACGGGCATCCCTTCATCGCGATGGAGTTTTTGGATGGTGTGACGCTAAAGCACCGCATCGCTGGACATCCGCTAGACACCGAGGTGCTGCTTTCTACGGCCATCGAAATCGCCGACGCGCTGGACGCGGCGCATGCTGAAGGGATTGTTCATCGCGATATCAAGCCGGCGAATATCTTCGTGACCAAGCGTGGGCATGCGAAGATTCTGGACTTCGGATTGGCCAAGTTGACCCCAACCGGCCGGATGCTCGATGTGGTTGCGTCAGAAGCCACAGCGGCAGAGTCCGTAGATCACCTGACCAGCCCCGGCACCGCGTTGGGCACAGTCGCGTACATGTCCCCGGAACAGGTGTTGGGGAAGGAGCTTGACGCTAGGACCGATCTTTTCTCGTTTGGTGTGGTGCTCTACGAAATGGCGACTGGCGGATTGCCGTTCGGCGGCGGAACGTCGGGCGCGATTTTTGACAACATTCTGCATAAGGCTCCGGTGGCGCCGGTGCGGTTGAATCGGGACATTCCTCCGGACTTGGAACGCACTATTAACAAGGCATTAGAGAAGGACCGGAATCTGCGTTATCAGCATGCTGCGGACCTGAAGGCGGATTTGCAGCGCCTGAAGCGCGATACGGAGTCGGGACGTTCGGCGGTGTCAAGTTCGATTTCAGAGACAGCCGCAGTTTCGAGTTCGTCCACCGTTCCGGCAGCAGGGTCGGGAATTGTTGATGTCCCGCAGAGGACGAGTTCAGCCGCAGTGGCGGCCGCACATCAAAGCGGGACCGCCGGCGTTCCGGTTCCGGCATCGTCATCCCGCTGGAAATTTATCGTCCCGGCTGGAGTTGTGCTCGCGGCGATCATTGCCGGAGGCCTCTTTCTGCGTTCTCAGAAAGCGCATGCCATCACCGAGAAGGACTCCATCCTTATCGCGGACTTCGTCAACACGACGAACGAGCCGGTGTTCGACGGTACTCTCAAGAAGGCTTTGGCGGTTGATCTGGAGCAGTCGCCTTATTTGAATGTCTTTTCCGATGCGAAGATTCAGCACACGCTCGCGTTGATGGGCAAACCGGAAGATGAGCGGGTCATTGGCGAGACCGCGCGTGAAATCTGTCAGCGAAATGGAGTGAAGGCTTTGGTGGCGGGTTCCATAGCCAGCCTTGGAAGCCAGTACGTGGTCACGCTTGACGCCATCAATGCCGCGACTGGAGACAATCTCGCCGAGGTGCAAGGCCAGGCGGACAGCAAAGAGCAAGTGCTAAAGACTTTGGACACGACTACAACCCAGCTGCGTGGAAAACTCGGGGAGTCGCTGGCCTCGATACAGAAGTTCGATAAGCCGCTGGAACAGGCCACAACATCGTCCCTGGAGGCGCTGAAAAGTTTCACTTTGGGGGACGCGAAACATTCCGCGGGCGCTGAACTCGATGTGATTCCTTTTTACAAGCATGCGATCGAACTTGATCCTAACTTCGCCATGGCATATGCCCGCCTGGGTACGATTTACGGCAATTTCGGACAGATGGATGTGTCTGAACAGTATCGGCAAAAGGCCTTCGAGTTAAAAGACCGGGCCAGCGAACTGGAGAAGCTCTACATAACCGCGCACTATTACGCCGATAAGGGCGATTTAGACAAAGGAATACAGGCGTACGAACTTTACAAACAGACTTATCCGCGAGAAGTAACTCCGTACGTTAACCTCGCTGTGACCTATGTTTTGTTTCTAGGGGAATTCGACAAAGGGCTGGAAAACGCTAGTCAAGGGATCAAGATGGATCCCGACACATTCAATGGCTATAACTGGGCGGCCATGGCCTATTTGGGCTTGAACCGCGTCGAAGAAGCCAAGGCTGTTTTGAATGCTGGGCTGCGCCACAATTCCGCTTTTTTGTCCCTGCACGATATCCTGGCGAGCATCGCATACTCTCAGGGCGATATGGCAACGATGGAAAAGGAGGAGGCTTTCCTCCGCGACCAACCCGATTTGGCTTTTAATGTAAACAATCGTCACGGCGATATTGCCGCGTCGCACGGGCAAATCGAAAAGGCGCGCGATGCTTATCGTAAGGCGGGCGAGATTGCCCACCAGTTGCAACTCAAGGACGAGGAAGCTCAGATGCTGACGGCCCAGGGAACAATGCTGGCGCTGTTTGGCTATCCGAAGCAGGCCGTGGAAGCCGCAAATGGAGGTTTGGCTATTTCGCACGGCTATGTCGCGCAGCTCATTGCAGCACACGATCTCGCGATGGCAGGTGAAAACAAGAAGGCGCTCGATCTGGCATCGGAGGTAGCGCGAGAACGTCCTGATGATACTTTGGTCCAGACTGTCTACGTGCCCTCGGTTCAGGCTGAGGTCGCAATTAACGGCGGTGACGGAAAGAAGGCACTCACGCTGTTGCAACCAGCGTTGGCCTACGACAAGGTATTTCTGACTGACAGTTACATTCGCGGTCTTGCCTATCTTAAGACCGGACAAGGTAATGAAGCAGCGCAGCAATTTCAAAACATTTTAGCCCTGCGCAATTACGCGCCAGTCGAGCCTTTAGTGTCCATGGCTCACCTTGGCCTTGGACGTGCCTACGCGCTATCCGGCGACAAAGCCAAGAGCCGCGCTGCTTATCAGGATTTCTTCGCGCTGTGGAAGGACGCTGATCCTGACATCCCACTTCTAAAGCAAGCCAAATCCGAATACGCAAAGCTGCAATAAATAACGCACTGCGTAACAGTTTTGCCTTCCAAATTATAATGAATATAGGTAGAGACGCAGCTTGCTGCGCCTGCATTGCGGTGCTCATAACCAGGATTCATGCCAAGGAAGCAGCGCCCTGTCCAGAGCTATCACAAAACGTCATTTTTTCGCAGCCGCTTAATCCGATTCGTTGAGGTCCACGATCAGCCCGCCATCGGAAACGCTCACTGTCACATCTTTAAGCGCCGGGACAATCGCGTCGGCTTCTTGCAAGGCCGAGGCTTGATAGGTCGTCGTTAGAGCGATTACTTTCATTCCGGCGGCATGGGCGGCGGCGATTCCTGCGGGGGCGTCTTCGATCACGAGACATTCCGCGGGATTCATCTTTAACCGCTCTGCTCCCTTTAGATAAGGTTCGGCATCGGGCTTGCCATTTACGACATCGTCGGCGGAAATCAAGACGGCTGGGACAGGAAGATCCCCGACTTTTAAGCGGGATGCTGCCAGTCGGCGCGTCCCGGACGTGACCACGCACCATCGCGCGGATGGTAGTGACTCCAACAACTTGTCCGCGCCGCGCATCACTACGACCCCTTCGTTGTCTGCCACCTCGCGGTTTTCAATTTTCTTTGTCTCCGCTTCAGCATCGAGATGCGGAGCAAGCAGCCGGACGCTTTCGATGGTGCGCCGTCCATGTGCGATTTCGACGGCTTTTTTCGGGTCAATGTGATTTTCCCGCGCCCACAAAGACCATTGGCGGGAGACCGACGGAGTGGAGTCCACAAGAACTCCATCCAGGTCGAAAAGAATTGCTGAGCATTTGAATGTTGGCATGTGTTCAAGAATGGTACAGCAGAGAGCAAATCAGAGTAACTGGCGGTTACAGCGTCTCATTCCGCAATTTCTGAAAGCTCGCAGGATGAAGTTGCGAAAAAGTAGGGGTGTTTCGACTCTCTGAGCTTCCGCAAGCGGAAGCTAAACTTCGCTCAACATGACATTTTTTTGATTTACACGGAGCTTGCGGCCGGCAATCGAATCACTTTGGCCTGGTCGGCAGCCATGCGGCTTCTAGCCTGCATATGCCGTTCGCGAAAATGTTTCCTGGCCCGCTCTCCCCAGGCGCGAACGAAGTAGTAATTGAGTCCGGCTCCGATGATTGAACTGGCGAGGGGAATCAGGCGGCCCGCCCATTTTTCCACGACTTCTTTGCTGGCCTGCGCCGCAATACGCTGAATCACGCGTGGAACGAACTTGTTTATGACTTCTTTTTCCAGCAGATCGCGGCTGATGTCCACACCGGCAGCGCTGGCAGCTGCAATCCAAAGCTCCGCGACCTCTTCATCGTTGCTGTACTCGAAGCCATATACGAGACTGAGCTTTTGAATTGTTCGCAGGGTAATTCCCGCCAGAAAGCTCAGATCCGGGACGATGGTTATGATTCCGCCGAGACCAAGACCCGCGCCTTCGGCAGCTGCAATCTTCATTCCGCCGCGAATGACGCGCTCAGCCAGATCGTCGAGGGCATTGATTTCGACCGAATAGAGTCCCTGATAACTGGTGACCGGAACTCCGTATACGGCCTGCAACTGCCGCAAGAACTTGGAAGGATTTACTTTGACTGTCCCATAAGCGCGTTGGAAGCCATGCTGAAGAGCACTCTCAACCTTGCGCCGTAGCCACGACTTGCGAATCTGCTCAATCATCAGCACTCATTGGATGCAAATTAGGCGATGCGGGAAGGCAGTCGAAACCCAACCAAGCTCCTAAAGCTCCAAAGTGGTACATACTGCCCATCTTACTCTTCCCGACTGGGCCCGGGTGCCGCAGTGCGCTTATGCTACGATCAATCTTCTCTCTTCTTTCGATGCCAACTGGAAAGCTTCACGTCATACCGCTAGGCGGACTTGGCGAATTCGGCATGAACTGCATGGCCGTGCGCTGGGGCGATGACATCATCGTCATTGATGCGGGCCTGATGTTCCCCGAAGCCGAGCTTCTTGGCGTGGATATTGTCGTTCCCGACATCTCATACCTGACCGAAAACCGCCAGCATGTGCGGGGAATTGTTTTGACTCATGGGCATGAGGATCATATCGGCGCACTGCCATGGATTCTTTCGGAGCTAAACGTCCCGGTGTGGGGAACCGAGTTCACGCTGGCCTATGTCGAAGACAAATTAGATGAGCACGGTCTTCTTGATAATGCCGAGTTAAACGAAATTACTCCCGGAGAGCGATTTAAGATCGGGCCTTTTACCATTCATCCGATTCAGGTCACGCATAGCCTGGTGAATTGTGTCGCTCTCGCCGTGCATACACCGTTAGGCGTCATCATTCATACGGGCGATTTCAAAGTTGATCCTACGCCGACCGACAACCGGCTTTTTGACCTGCACTCTTTTGCGGAATATGGGAAAGAGGGCGTCTTAGCGCTTTTTCAGGATTCAACGAACGTCGAGCGCAAGGGATACACGCCAAGCGAGCGCGCGGTGCGCCGCAAGTTTGATGAAGTCTTTGCGCATACCAAGCGGCGGCTGTTTATTTCCTGCTTTTCGTCCTCCATTCATCGGCTGAAGCTGGCGGTCGAGATGGCGTTCGAGCACGGCCGCAAGATCGCTTTCATTGGACGCTCGATGAACAGTTCGTCGGAAATCGCCGAAGACTTGGGATACATAGAAATTCCAGAGGGGCTATTGATCCACCCGGGAGACATGAAGAATTATCCTCCCGAAAAAGTTTGCGTCATGATTTCCGGAACTCAGGGCGAACCGATGTCGGCGTTGTCGCGAGCGGCGGTGGACAATCATAAGCACGCGAAGATCGAGAAGGGCGATACGGTGATGCTGTCATCGCGGATCATCCCCGGAAATGAAAAGGCAATTTATCGCATGATTGATCACCTGTTCCGCCGTCAGGCGCACGTGATCTACGATGATGGCTCTTCGCCGCCAGTGCACGTCAGTGGGCACGGAAGTCAGGAAGAACTGCGGCTAATTATCAATCTGGTCAAGCCGAAATATTTTATTCCGATTCACGGCGAATATCGTCAACTCAAGCTGCACGCGGAGTTGGCTGGCGCGATGCATGGTTCAGTAGGAAAGGTAATGCTGATTGAGAGCGGAGACATTTTAGAGTTCGACGAACTGGGTGCGCGGAAAGCTGGACGCATTAACGTAGGCCGCGTCTGCATTGACTCCGGGTCGCGTACTGATGTTGTGGAGGATTTGATAATAAAAGACCGGCGGCATCTTAGCGAAGATGGGATCGTGCTTCCGATTATCGCGATTAATAAGTTAACCGGGCGGGTAGAAAGCTCTCCCGAAATCGTGACTCGGGGATTCTCCCCCGGCGAAGATGGCTTCATGGGCGAAGCCCGGCAGATCGTGATGCAGACACTGAATATGTCGAGCTCCGAAGAAAAGGCCGATTACGGCGTAATCAAAGAAAAAATCCGCACGGACCTAAAGCGTTATATCTCAAAACAGACCCAGAAGCGGCCGCTGATCATGCCGGTGATATTGGAGATTTAGGCCGTCATGGGGCAAGGATGATTTCGTGCAGCACTCTCGGGTAGAACTTAGAGCCATTTATCGAGACCCAACAGACGGAAAATCAAAGATCCAAGTTTTTGGCGGCGTCCGCTTCGAGTCAATGGAATTCCGATCTGGCGCGAAACGCGTGCTTTAAATGCAGATATGCCGAGCAGTCGTCGCCAGGAGAAACCGCCTCGGTTCATTTGTTACATCCCTTTGCTTTGGCGTCATCAAAGTAAGCGGAGAGTCGGTTCCTAGCTTCATCCTCCTGCTTGCTCAAACCATCTAAGGTCGCATCAACAGCTTGGCTAGCCTCTGGTGTTCTTCCTATAAGAGAGAACTCGGCATCTAGTGCCTTGGTATAGGTATTCAGTGCAGGGATAAACTCATCGAGCGCGATCTGCTCGCAGACATCGCTGTTCCCTAGATTTGCGCTCTTCTCCACAACCCTTCTTTGCTGAAATCTTTCGTTCTGTCGCTTGAGGTCGTTTAAGTACGGCTCCCTAGAAACAACCTCCGACCTGATCGTCGCCCAGTCCTTGCCGTTGTAAGGGGCTGTAAGGGCCCGAATATCTTTGCCTATCTGTAGGCCGGCGTATTCGCCATCCGACTCATCGCTCATCTCCCCATTGTGCATCGCGGCGTTTAACTGGGGCACGTGTTTCTCCATAAAATCGACGCTCTTGTAAGCGACGAACACAAGAACCCCAGCGCAGACGATTGCCCCGTAAATGAGTTTGAACTTGCGGCTGTGTGTGCCGACGCTGGGAGTTAAGCCAGTGGAGGAGAGCGGCGTGTCCATTGTCGCAAGACTTGGCTCCGGCAAATGAAGTGAAAGCAAGTAACGAGCAACGTTGTTGATCAAAATTAGAGGAGTTATAAAGAATGAAATCACTCCCCACCAACCGAGGAACAGGGTTGTGAGGGTAAACGAGCGGAAGTATGCCCCAATACATCGGCGGCACAAATTGCCGTCAACTTTGGCCCACTGACGAGTGAAAACGAATCCGATGTTCTGATAGAACTCGACGTACTTCGTCGGTGCTTGAACACCACAGGTCTTGCACGGGCTTTCTACAATGCTAGAAGGGCCAGCAACCATACCAGTATCCCCCTACTGGCGAACAAGCATCCCAGATTAAAGAGCAGCATACAATGGCACCGAAGTGTTTTCTATCACACTTGTGGTTTTGGCGGGGACTCCGCATCAACGATGCTGACGACTCAAACGTACTTTCTTAGGCACAAGGGTAAGAGGCTATAAATGCGGTGTCAAACTATTGCGCGGCTTCTACCGTGAGCTTCAACCCCACGGCCTTTGTCACGGCGACCAGGGTGGACAGCCGGGGGTTTCCACGAAGCGACAAAACACGATATAGGCTCTCGCGCTCAATGCCAGCGGCTTTGGCGACCTTGGCAATGCCGCCCCGAGCCTCTGCGATGCGACGCAGAGCGATTAAAAGAACTCGCGGCTCGTCGTCATCCTCCAGTGCCGCGCGGAGATATTCAGCGGCAAACTTTGGATTGCTGCGCAGTTCGCGAACCGTAGCTTCATCGTGCGATATGCTGGGCTTCCGTTTCATAATGTCCTTTCCCTGTAATCTTTGAGATACTCCAGCGCACGCTTGATGTCGGCTGATTGTTTCCGTTTATCTCCGCCACAAAGCAGCAAGACGCAAGCTCCGCTTATCGGTGCGTAGTAAACTCTGTAGCCCGGTCCCCACTGGATCCGCAGTTCAAATAGGCCGCTGCCCAAGGTTTTGCAGTCACCGAAATTTCCCAACGAGAGGCGATCAATCCGAGCGACAATCTTCGCTTTTGTCCGATCATCTTTCAGTCTAGAGAGCCAATCGCCGAAAACGTCTCTGCCCGATTTAGTCAGGTATCGGCGAACGTCCATTGTTCACCGATTGTAACTTATAGATTACAGATAGGCAACGCACGAGTTGTGCGCCAAAAAAGGAGAAAACAGACTTTGGAGAATGGCGGAACGTCTAAACCAGCGGATTTGCCCAGCGCAGTCCCGGAAAGCGGGCGAAGTCTCGATCCGTGGTATAAAGCACGCCGCCATATTCCATTGTCAAGGCGGCCAGTTGCGCGTCGGTGACCAGCGGTCCCAAAGCTTGTCCCTCAACAACCATCTGCCGGAAAAGCGGCCAATGATCATCGCCTGGCGTCAACAGACGAACGTTCGGTTGCTCCAACCATCGGTCCACCACATGCGCGGCTTCCTCCAGAGAGAAGCGGTCACCCGGCAGAGTGGGATTGGTCATAATTCGCAAAAATGCCGAGACAGTTTGCCAGGGCAATCCAACGGCATCGGCTCCCGAGAACACGAGTTCCACCCATGAACGGGCTTTGGCGTGGAAAGGCGAAGCAGTGTCGTAGGCGTAAAGGAGAATGTTCGCGTCGAGAACGATCACCGGTGCAATGGACCTTCAATGGCCTCTAACAGAAGTTCAATGTTGTCGTAGTTAAGTCCCGCAGGCAGCCCCAACTTTCGGGGGGCCACAACAAATGGCTTTCGCGCCGGACGCTTCGAAGCCGTCAAGCCTAATCGAAGAAAGTGATTGACGACCTGCTTGAACGAGGCGCCTGTTTTCCGGCTTTCTTTGTTTAAAAGCCGGGCGACGTCGTCGTCGAGAGAAAGAGTGGTTCGCACATCATGATGCTATCGTTTAAGACATCATGATGTCAATGTCATTTGGTACATACTTTTATGGAGTTCTCGTTGAGAGACCTTGAATTCAGCATGGATGAAAATCCCCGCCCTGTCTCTCCAAAAGCGGGAGAGACAAGGACGGGCGACCCAGTCGGAATGCGGAGAGACATTGGCGCGGGATCCAGTTGTGGATCGAGGGTAAAGTTGCAGTTTGCTGAATGCTGACTTCTCCCCCCGCGGTACATGGCCGCTCGGAATCTGGATGGCAGATCCTCCTGTCTCCTACACTTAAATTCCCCTGTAAGTAACCGTTCCCTTGATTACCGCTAGCCCTTCCAGCGATATGCGTTTGGCTGGGGCAGGCCGATATGCGCGAGAACGCGATGGGCGAATTCGCGGGCCATATCGTCGGCGGTGGTGGGGTGGTTGTAAAAGGCTGGGATTAACGGGAAGACGGTCGCACCGGCGTCTGCGGCACGGTACATGTTTCGAATATGGATTTTATTGAGCGGCGTTTCGCGAATGCAGAGGACGAGGGGGCGTTTTTCTTTGAGGCTCACGTCGGCGGCGCGTTCGATTAGCCGGGACGCGATGCCATTGGCGATGCGCGCCAAAGTGCCGACGCTGCATGGGATGACGACCATCGCGTCCGCGGGGTAGGAACCGCTGGCGACGTTGGCGGCAATGTCGGCGTTCGATTGCTGATGAATTTTGCGGGAGGGCTTTCCGAGAAGTTGGGCAACAAGCTTATTGCGGCCGCGCAAACTAAGTTCTTCGGCCATGACTCGCAGAGCACTGTCTGAGGCGATGAAATTTACGTTTTGAATTCGCTTATCGCGTTCGGCGGTAACTAGAAAGTGTTTCAAGAAAAGCGATCCACTGGCGCCCGTGGTAGCAACAGTCAGATTGGCGGGCGGTTCGGTGGACAAGAGATTCTCCGTGAGAGAGGTTCAGCCGTAATAAAGAACTCCTGAGCATAGGGACGCGACAGAGAAGAAGTCAAGGAACTCGATGAATTCTGAATCGCGCAAAGTGTTTCGTTGCAGTGGCGGGAGACCCGTTCGGCAGGACGGGCGAGGACGCCCGTCTCTCCATCGTCGCATGCCAAAGCTGTAGTTCGGGCCAGAAGATATAAATGGCGACTGTTACCAATTCGCGATCACGTGGGGCGGCAGCCCAGATTCTGGCCTTGGCTGCGGTTGAACCAGAGGTTCGAGCCTGCGACCAGACCTGGCGGCGAAAATATCTCCAGGAATACACGCAAGCCTTCCGGTCTTACGAAACCGTTCTCGTATCCGAAGAACTCGATACAATAATTGCGGACGCCAGCATAATTCTAGTCGGCGACTACCACGCGTTGCCCGCTTGCCAGAAGTACGCCGCAGATTTGATCGGAGACTGCGCGCAAAAAAAAGATCGTCCGGTGGTGCTCGCAGTGGAGACTGTTTTCTCGCGCGATCAGCACATTCTGGATGAGTGGTGGAAGGAAGAAATTTGCGAACGGGAACTTCGCCAACGGATCCGGTTTGAGTTGGACTGGGGATACGATTGGGATCCGTTTTACGAGTTGCTGTTATCAGCCCGTAAGCACGCCGATGCCGTTTTTGGCCTCGACTGCATGCCCCGGGAGGACCTGCGCAAGATCGGCATTCGCGACCGGCATGCGGCGCACAAGATCGCTGAGATCCGCGACCGTCATCCCAAGGCGGTCATCATAGCTTTGATTGGCGAGTCCCATCTTGCTCCCTCGCATTTGCCCGCGCTCGTTGGCAAAACTCTGCCCCGAGAGAATGTCGTCAACATTCTGCAAAACGTAGATGCTCTGTATTGGAGCGCATCTCGAGAGAATGATGATGTGCAAGCCGTGCGCGTAAACGAAGACACGGTTTGCGTGTTCAATTCCACGCCACTCGAGAAGTATGAGAGTTATCGGCTATGTCTCAATCGCTGGCAAAGAACCCACGACGAAGAACTCGATTTCGCACCTGCGCTCTATGATTTGATTGACCGATTGCTGCGATTCCTCGACATCAACCGCTATTCTCCTCACAATGGACGACAACCGAAACTTCTAGTTGATTCGTTGCCTGAAGTCTATGATCCGTCAACGGCGGAGTTCCGAAAATTGCCGATCCGGCATGGAGTACCCGAAGGAAAATCGAAAATAATTTCGCGGCGGTTAGAAGAGCGAGGATGTTTGTATTGGCCCCAGCTCAATATTCTTGTTGCCCGTGACTTCCGGATTGACTTAGCCGCCGAGGAGGCTGCGCGCTTCGTACACTATGCCTGCCAAGGTTTCCATTTGTGCTTGGAAACGGCAGCCCAGGAAGATCAGTTTCATTCGGAGATGCTTGAACATGCACTGGTTTACCTGGGTTCCCGAATCCTGTGCCGGCCCAAAACCGGGGTGCGCATGAAAGGCCAATCGGCGGAATGCACGGACGCAGCAACTTCCAACAAAAACTCGCCCAGTTCTCACCAATCGGGCCATGCGCTTGGCGCTGCCCTGTATGCGGCGCACCTGCGTGGTGAATTGGGCAGGCCCGACCTCAAGCGGCTATTCCTCTTCTCCATCAAGGAGCCGGGAAAGGCCACCGAGCTTTGCTTACAACTTTGTAAGAGACTGCGGTTAGGCCTCTAAAGATGCAGGCCTGGCGCGTATCCCAGAAAAACTTCTAGAACTTCTGGACATGAGGGAGAATAGGGGTCCTTCGACTTGGTTCTTCTTCGCAAGCGAAGAACAGCAGGCGGTCAGGATGACAACTATGCTGTAGAATCCGCTATCTTTAATGCGGGCGGTCCCGGTGAACTCCAAGTCACTTCGTAAATTGTTTCAGCAGGTTCGCAACGGCGATGTTTCGCCGGATGATGCGGTGGAGCGTCTGCGACACTTGCCATTCGAAGACTTGGGATTCGCCAAGGTTGATCACCATCGAAGGCTGCGAACTGGAATGCCGGAAGTCATCTTCGGCCAGGGAAAAACGCCGGAACAAGTGGCTCAGATCTTCGCTAGTTTGGCGGGACACGGCGGCAATGTCCTGGCTACTCGATCCGACGAAAAGCAGTTTGCTGCCGTGAAGAAGAAAGTGCGGACGGCTCAATACCACAAATTAGCTCGTGCCATCACCCTGCGCCGGGATGAGACTATTTACGGCAAGGGGGTCATTGCCGTAGTTTCCGCGGGAACCAGCGATATTCCAGTCGCCGAGGAGGCGGCAATAACTGCTCAGATCATGGGGAATGAGGTTGAACCTCTCTACGATGTGGGCGTCGCCGGTATTCACCGCCTGTTTGCGAATCGAAGTGCGTTGATTCGGGCGCGGGTCCTGATTGTATGCGCGGGAATGGAAGGAGCGCTCCCAAGCGTGGTCGGCGGCTTAGTTGGCGCGCCGGTCATCGCGGTGCCAACGAGTATCGGGTACGGATCTTCTTTCAAAGGCTTGGCGGCCCTTATCGGCATGATGAACTCGTGCGCTTCGAATGTAAGCGTGGTGAATATTGACAATGGGTTTGGCGCCGGCTATGTGGCGTCGCTAATAAACCGCCTGTAAATAGCGTCTCGCCGTTTAGACGTTATTCGTTATCACGATTACACTGATAACGATGAGTATTTCACCTAGAGAACGGCAGAGCGTGCGATCGTCGGCTTTGGAAGAGACAGCCTTTATCGCTATACTGCGCGCTGCCGACGGATTGGAACGTAAGGCCGCCGCCATGCTTAAGAGATACGGCCTCACATCAACCCAGTACAACGCGCTGCGAATTCTTCGCGGCGGTGGACCCTGCGGATTGGCATGCAGCGAAATCGGGAATCGAATGATGAGCCACGATCCTGACATAACGCGACTGCTCGACCGGCTGAAGCGTCGCGGACTCATCTCTCGAAGAAGAGGGCAGAAGGACCGGCGGATCATTAAGACTTTCATTACTCCATCTGGCCTTACCCTGCTTGAGGCGATGGACCGACCTGTCGGAAGGTTTCATCGTCAATTGCTGGGGCGCGTGAACAAGGAGCGACTGATTCATTTAATCCAGGTGCTGGATGAGTTTCAGGAATATGTCTGTAGCCGAGGATAGTTTTCAACTATATTTCGATTAAATCTGCGTCAGAGGAGAGGTGAATGGACAATTCGAATATGCGATCTTGGGGAATTGCAATACTCCGCGTAATTGTGGGTATTGTTTTCCTGATGCACGGCAGCCAAAAGCTGTTTACATTTGGCTTTCACGGGGTGGCTGGAATGTTTGGCCATATGGGCATTCCTCTCCCGGCAGTGGCGGCTGTCGTGGTGACGCTGGTGGAATTCTTGGGGGGATTGGCGCTTATCGCCGGATTGGCCACGCGGGTTGCCGCAGCATTGCTGGCAATTGATATGGCCGGCGCAATTCTATTTGTTCACGCGAAAAATGGCTTTTTTGCGCCTATGGGTTACGAATTTCCATTAACGCTGCTCGCATCCTGCGTGTGTCTCATGCTCGCGGGCGGAGGAGCGCTGTCGGCTGACGGAATCTTCCGGCGAAAGGCCTGACTTTCACCAGGCTATTGCCTGATTTTCTTTTTGTGCCTGGATAAATCGCTCAAATGCAGAATCGAAGCGGCAGCCGCATATCTGACGCCGTACCTGGAATCATTGAGCGCATCCGTAATCTTCTCGATGGCGGTGGGATCGCCCCGCTTTGCCACGGCCTCGAGCGCGGCAATTCGTACTAGCTCGCTCTTGTCGGCAACAGCCTCCTGCGCGAGCATATTCTGGGTTACCGGATCGGGATCGTCGGCGAGGACCTTTGCGGCGGCGGCGCGCACCGGGGCGCTGCTATCTTTAGTGACCGTTCTCACGGCTGTGTACCCAATGTCGCCAAATGGAATGTATCCAATACCCTCCCTCAATCCGAGAAACGCCATCTTTTTCGGATCTTTCAATATTGCCAACTGACCGGAAATCATCCCGCCGCCCTTTCGGCTCCCAGTCAATATTGCGTAGTACACGTCGTAGGGGCTTGTATCTTTGAGAGTGAGCAAGGAATGGGCGGCAGCCAATACCACGGTCAATTCTCTATCCGACAATGCATTCTTCAGGCTTGGGATCGAGGAAGTCGCATGCATTTCTCCCAAAGCGGTTGCAGCGGCCGTCCTCACTTCGGGCTTGGGGTCGCTCAGCGCCAGGGTCGCAAGCGCAATGGCCCGCTTCTCGCCTCGTAAAAGCGAGAGCGCACGGACAGCGGAAGCGCGACGATCCGCTCCCTTTTCTTTCGTTCCGTACCGCAGTATAGCCCAAGCGTTGCTTTCGAGTGTGGGTTTTGGCTCTGTTTTTGTGACCGCCTGTGGCGTGACTTGCGCGCAGAGGAAGGAAGAAACAACGCATGCCGACGATAAAAAAGCGTTGGCAACTTTCAAAATGTTAGGCACGAAGATCCTCGATTCCCAGTCAAGGTTCGTATTGTTATGCCTGTTGCTTTGCAGTCGAGCGTTTTTTGAGGCGATTCCTTTTGAAGACGCGTACGAAAATCTTGTCAATGTTCTTGAGTTGCCGCTTCAAATCGAAGGCCCGCTCGATTTGCGATTGAGGAACCCGGCTGGTAATTTCCGCATCTTTCAATACTAGATCTCGCAGTTTTAGCCCTTCTTTCCATGCCTTCATCGCATGAGACTGCACCAAACGATAAGCGTCCTCCCGGGAGAATCCGTTTTCAACCAAGTCCAGCAGAAGCTGACCGCTGAAGACAAGGCCGCCAGTGCTTTCCAAATTCAACTTCATTCGCTCTGGGTATACAAACATGGTCTCTATGAGGTTTGTGGTCTTGTGCAGCATGTAATCCACGAGCGTTGTGGAATCGGGGATGATCACTCTCTCCACCGACGAGTGCGAGATGTCGCGTTCATGCCATAGCGCCACGTTTTCGAATGCCGCCTGCACATTCGATCGCACCACTCGGGCAAGCCCGCTGATCTGTTCACATGTGACGGGATTTCGTTTGTGCGGCATCGCTGACGATCCCTTTTGTTTTTCGCTGAAATATTCTTCCGCCTCACGAACTTCGGTACGCTGCAAATGGCGGATCTCAGTCGCAATTTTATCCAGTGTGCAGGCGATTACCGCCAGAGTCGCCATATAGTACGCATGACGGTCGCGCTGGATAACCTGAGATGAAATCGGAGCGGCATTCAGTCCCAGCCGTTTGCAAAGTTTTTCTTCCAGTTCGGGGCTGAGATGCGCGAATGTTCCCACAGCGCCGGAGAATTTCCCCACGCGCATATCCTCAGCTGCGCGTTCGAACCGAACTATATTTCGTTGAACTTCCGCGTACCAATTCGCCAGCTTGAATCCGAAAGTAATAGGCTCGGCGTGGACTCCATGCGTTCGACCCACCATCGGCGTATCTTTGAATTCCCAGGCACGACGCTCCAGCACTTTCGCCAGCGCAGACAAATCTCCGGCGATCACGGCCGAGGACTCTTTGATCAAGAGCGCTTGAGCGGTATCCACAACGTCATTCGAGGTCAGTCCGTAGTGAAACCAGCGGGCTTGGGGGCCTACGATCTCTGCAACCGCGGTCGTAAATGCGATCACATCGTGGCGCACTTCCGCTTCAATTTCATGAATGCGGTTCAGTTTGAAGTCTGCGCGTTGTTTAATAACCTTCGCGGCGGCTTTTGGGACCAGTCCGGCATCGGCAAGCGTTTCCGTAGCGGCCACCTCAACGGCTAGCCACGTGCGGAAGCGGTTCTCATCGCTCCAAATCTTGCCCATGCCGGGGCGGGTATAGCGTGAAATCAAATTTCCCCCTTCTCTCGACCGTAAAAACTAAAGGACTAGGGATTCTAAATGCAGGAGTATGGGAATGACCAGCACAGCGCTCGCATGGTAGTGGGTGAGTTTCAATCCAAACTCACTTCGTAACCGGGAACAGTAGTGGCACCCTATGGGCATTGGGTCGAGTTGCAAAAACAATTAACCACGAAGGACACGAAGTTACACGAAGGAAACCGTTGAAACTGGCCTTCGTGACCTTTCGTGGTTGATTGCTTTTCTGCTACTTAGGCAAACTGACCCACTACCGCTCGCGGCTATGCAGCCGAAATGCCAAGATCGCATCGCCAGCGATACGTCAGTTTTTGTTATGGGTTATATGTCGTGGTACGATATAACAATAGTTGCGGTACGACCCACTTTCTCGAATGACAAGACGACTCACTCCAGCCGATTATCAGGCGCTGGCGGAACTCCGTCATCAGGTGCGCCGTTTTCTGCACTTCAGTGAGCAGGCCGCACGCAATAGCGGTCTAGAGCCGCGCCAGCACCAACTCATGCTCGCCCTAAAGGGGCTGCCGAAGGACGTGCGCCCCACCATCGGCGAATTGGCGAAACGTCTGCAAATCCAACACCACAGCGGGGTCGAATTAGTGAACCGCCTTGCATCAGGAGGCTTCGTGCGCAGGCAGAGGGGGGATTCTGACCGGCGAGAAGTTTTCCTCCTTCTGACCCGCAAAGGAGATCGCGTCCTACGGGAACTCTCCCTTCATCACCGGTCTGAACTCCGAACGCAAGGCCCTGAGCTGTTTACCGCTTTGAGACGGGTCATTCAATCGAATAGACAATCTCGCCCTGGAGGCGGATGAGTTTCGAGTAGAAATCCTACGCAGCCAAAACAAGAAAAGAGAAAAGGACTGAGAAATGTTCAGGAATAAAGACAATTCTGCCAACGTGTCGGGCAGCGGCGCCACTTCCCCTCCCGCAACCATCGGGGTCACCGGGACACAAGTTGGTGACATAACAGTTGCGGAGCCGGCGCAGTTTCGCATGGTGATGATTTCGTTTTTGGCTGGCGGAGTTGGATTGGCCGCGGGCCTGATTGCATTCGTGCTGTACAGGCTGATTGGGCTCATCACCAATATTGTTTTCTACCATCGCTTTGTCGCGGACTTCACCAGCGCGCGTCACAATCAACTCGGGCTATGGGTGATTGTGATGCCGGTGATCGGCGGCATCATCGTCGGCATCATGGCGAAGTATGGCACGCCAAAGATCAAGGGGCACGGGATTCCTGAAGCCATGGAAGCGGTTCTGGTTAACCGAAGCCGCATTGCTCCCCGAGTGGCGATCCTTAAACCTATTTCAGCCGCAATTGCGATTGGCACGGGCGGCCCGTTTGGCGCCGAAGGACCCATCATTCAGACGGGCGGAGCAATCGGCTCGCTGGTTGGCCAGGTGTTCCATACAACTGGTTCGGAACGAAAAGTTCTGTTGGCATGTGGAGCGGCGGCGGGTATGTCCGCCACGTTCAACACTCCTATTGCCGGCGTGATTCTGGCCATCGAACTGTTGCTGTTCGAATTTAAAGCGCGCTCGTTTATTCCACTTGTTATTGCCAGCGTGCTTGCGACTGCGGTGCACATGCGGCTTCTGGGCGCAGGCCCCATGTTCCGGGTTACTCCAATGGATTTTGGGGTTCCACATGCGCTGCCGTTTTACCTGCTCCTGGGGCTGATTTGTGGTGTTGCCGCCGTGGGATTCAGCAAGTTGCTTTATTGGACAGAAGATCAATTCGAAAAGCTGCCCATTGACGAACTCTGGTGGCCGGCAATAGGTGCGTTGGGTCTGGGAATTATCGGCTATTTCGTTCCCCGGGTACTCGGGGTGGGTTATGACACTATTGGCGACATTCTCAATGGGAACCTTGCTCTGAAGTTACTGGTTATTGTGATGGTCGCTAAGGCAATAGCTCTGGTCGTGTCATTAGGATCGGGCACTTCCGGAGGATTGCTCGCCCCTATGTTCATGTCGAGCGCGGCCCTTGGCGGATTGTTCGCCATGGGAGTAGATAAAATATTTCCGAGTGCGCATCTTTCTCCAGGGGCGTTCGCACTGGTGGCTATGGGTGCAGTCTTTGGCGCCGCTTCTCGCGCAACTTTTACGTTCATCATTTTCGCTTTCGAAATCACCCGCGATTACAACTCCGTGCTGCCGCTCATGCTGGTTTGCGTGATCGCGGACGGCATTGCGATGCTGCTCATGCCAAGAGCGTCCATCATGACTGAGAAACTTGCAAGGCGCGGCTTGCGTATTGACCAGAACTACGAAACGGACGTACTGCAACAGATGGTCGTTTCCGAAACGATGGACCGTGAACCGCCTACCATAGCCGGCGACGTGCGAATTCAGGAGCTCGCGGATCGGCTCGCCAAACATGACCCGACCGTAAGCAGGCATCAGGGAATTATTATGGTTGACGCGGCGGGCAAACTGGCTGGGGTCATTACGCGCGGAGATTTGTTTCGAGCTCTGGCCCAGGATCCGACGGGGGAAATGAGCATTCTCGATGCGGGCACGCGCCGCGTCATCGTTACTTATCCCGACGAAGGACTGCACGAAGCGTCCGCCAAAATGCTGCGCAACAACATTGGCCGTCTTCCGGTCGTTGAGCGGCTAAATTCTGGCAAGGTGGTCGGATACCTGGGACGCCCCGGAATTATGGCCGCTCGCATGCGCCGGCTCGAAGAGGAACATGTGCGCGACCCAGGCTGGATCAGGCGACGGCAGAAAGAAGTGTCCAGCTAAGAACCCGCCCAAGCCCAGGCATCCTCGTCCGGGCCTCTATGCTTTTTCTGCGCGGGACGGGCGAGGACGCCCGTCTCTCCATAGCGCGTCCGTGTGTATTTCGGATGGCTATGCTGATGGCATCTTCGCGCCGTGCTGGAAGTGATATTGCAGTATTTTTGCCGCAATTGCTGGGCTCATGGTGGACCCCGAACTTTCTACGGCGCGAACGATTTCTCCCCGGCAGACGACTTCTGCGTCGGACAAGCCTGCAATCTCCCGCGGCAATACCAGATTGATTTCCAATTGAACATTTGGCGAGATTAACTCTTCGGCGCGAAACAACATTCCCGATCGGCTGATATTTTCAGTCGTGCCGCTATGCCAATTCTGCTCCCCTAGCGGACGATATTTCAGTGGAAGTTGGAGCGCAAACCGTTTAGCGCGAAAGGATGAAAGGGCATCTTTGCCGCGATCATGAGTCGGGCGAGCTTGCCGAATTTCACGAAATGACATTACAGCCTCCTGTGGTAATGGCGTCTCCAGAAGTTCCCGGACTTTCGCCTTCAGGTCCGGGAGCGTGAAGGGTTTCTGGAGCAGCGTAATGCCCGCGTCCAGTGTGCCGTTGTGGCCTATCGCATTTTCTGTGTAACCGGACATGTAAAGCACTCTCATCTCCGGTCTGTCTTTCGAGATCCGAACCGCGAGTTCGCGCCCGTTCATGCCGGGCATGATAACGTCCGTCAAAAGAAGGTGAATGGAATCGGGATATGATTCCGAGACTCGAATAGCGGCATCGCCCTCAGGAGCTTCGAGCACCGTGTATCCTTGATTGCGCAAATAGTCGCTGGTTAACCTGCGCAAGTTCGGCTCGTCTTCCACAACGAGAACAGTCTCGTATCCTTTGCTAATCTTCTGGGTGGAAACGATTGGCTGCGTAACTTCGTGTTCTCGATCCGCTACGGCCCGAGGTAAATAGATTTTAAATGCGGTGCCCTTTTCCGGTTCGCTGTAAACCCATATAAAACCGCCGCTCTGCTTGATGATTCCGTACACCGTGGAGAGTCCGAGCCCTGTTCCTTTAGCTCCCTTGGTACTAAAAAAAGGCTCGAAGATATGGGATTGTGTTTCGGCGTCCATTCCAACGCCGCTGTCGCTAATCGCCAGCATAATGTACTCGCCGGGTGCGGCGGATGCGTGGAAGCGGGCATAGCTTTCATCAAGGGTGACATTGGCTGTCTCAATGGTGAGCTTGCCACCTTGTGGCATGGCGTCGCGCGCATTTACTGCCAGGTTCATGATGACTTGTTCGATTTGTCCGGGGTCGGCTTTGACTGCTCCCAAGTCGGTGGCGGGGGCCATTACCAGGTCAATGTCTTCTCCGATCACGCGAGTTAACATTTTCAGGTTCTCGCTCACCAGAGCATTCAGATCGAGAACTCTCGGCATGAGCATCTGCTTGCGGCTGAATGCCAAAAGCTGCCGGGTTAACGCAGTCGCCCGGTTTGCAGCCTTGGCAATCTCTTGTGCGGGGGGCCGAAGGTCGGGATTGTCGCCGATTTTCTCCAGAAGGAATTCCGAATAGCCCGAAATCACCATCAGAAGATTGTTGAAGTCGTGAGCAATGCCGCCCGCAAGCCTTCCGACAGCCTCCATCTTTTGAGATTGCCGGAGTTGTTGCTCGAGGGAATAGCGTTCGGTGACGTCCTCCGCAAAGAGCTCGAAAAAAATCGTATTTCGCTCGGCGCGGATAGTCCTGCCCGAGAGGCGCAAGCTGGTCGTAACCCCATCTTTTTTCTTCCATTCCGCCAGCAGCCCGTTAAAAGACTGCAAAGAGCGAAAGTAGTCCGCGACCTTGAACCATTCCTGCGAGTCCGCGTAGAGGTTTGCGACATTCATCCCCACCAATTCAGAAGCTGACGCGCGGCCAAGCATGGAAACAAGCGCGGGATTGGCGTCGAGAATGATCGCATCTGCATTGCAACGGCAAATGCCATACGGAGCATTCATCACCAGCGACCGAAAATTGGATTCGGAGCGACGGAGGCCTTCCTGCGCGGAGCGTAGCGCGGCATTAAACGAGCAAATGAGCAGGGCAACAAATACAAATAGGGTGAGATGTATGATGGCCTTGCGGTAGTCTGCGGGAGACCGCGCTCCGGCGAAGGAAAAATACGAACTAACGGTGAGCGCAAACGAAGTGGCAACCAACCCCGGCTTCCAGCCGCCATACCAGGCGCTAACCATGATGGCGACGGCGAAGACGACCAGCCGGCTTTCTCCCACGTCAGATAGCAGGAACGCGGGTATTATGGCCAGAATGGTGCTGAGGACAGCGACTCCGTAGCGCAGGGCGGCAGCGCGGGCGGGAGCGATGTGACGTTTGCGGAAAAGAGGGGGCTTCACTCGCATATGGGCCATCGTAGTTCCAGAATGGGAACGGCCGCGAGTTACGAGAGTCCATGTTGGAGTTGGGAGTGTAGGACGCGCCAGACGCGACTAATGCCACAGGCAACTGGGAATGCTGATCCGTCATCGCGCTTTCAGGATCACTAGCAGCCAATTTAATTAAACATTTAATTATGAATATCGGATTATTTGGCGGTACTTTCGACCCGATTCATAAAGGTCATGTGGCATTGGCTAGGGCGGCAAGAGACCGGTTTAATCTCGGCCGGGTCGAGTTCGTTCCGTCGAATATTCCGCCGCACAAGTCGCAGCAGCCGATGGCTTCATACTTTCACAGGTATGCAATGGTGGCGCTGGCGACCATGAGCGAAAAAACTTTTCTGGCGTCACTCCTTGAAGCTCCGGACATCACTTCAGCGACTAGTGGTTCGCGGCCGCAAGATCGAAAAAAGTCACCGAATTACAGTATTGATACCGTATTGCGTTTCAAGAAGACGCTGAAGAAAGCAGACCGGCTGTTCTTCCTGATTGGGATTGATGCATTCAAAGACATTGCGAAATGGTATGAGCCCGAAGGGCTCTTTCGAGAATGCGAGTTTATCGTGGGAAGCCGTCCCGGATACTCACTCGCTGATGTTGCCAATGCGCTGCCCGAGAAACTGCGCCCGAAAGCGGCGGCAACGAAACCTTTCGCAAAACAGCCCGCCGACGGCGACCTGGCATTGACGGGGGCCACGTTACATCTTTTAGGGGACGTCAATGAGAAGGCTTCCGCAACTGCTATTCGCCAAGCGATTAAGACGAAGCGGTCTTTTACAAAGTTCCTGGATCCGGTAGTAGCGGAATACATCCGGAAGAATGGGCTCTACAAGGGGCTGTGACTGGAGGCTGGGTGAGTTGAAGGATGAGTAAGGAGTCCCGCCAGGGACGGCGCCATATCGCATGCGTGCCTCAAATGCATCCAAAACATCAATTTCCAATAATCCCAATTTTCTTGCCTACTCTGGCGAGCACTTCCAGCGCCTGCTGCAACTCTTCTGTCGTATGCGTCGCCGTCACGATGGTTCGGATGCGGGCTTTCCCTTCGGGAACGGTAGGGAATGTGATTCCCGTTGCCAGAATGCCTTCTTTGAACAATTCTCGGGAGAAATCCATCGTGAGTTTGCCGTCGCCGATGATTATCGGCGTGATTGGAGTTTCGCTGGATGGAGTGCTTCTGCCTCCGATATCGAAACCTAACAGAGCTAGTTCTTTCTTCCAGAAGCGAGTATTTTCCCAGAGTTTTTCGATGCGTTCCGGTTCGTCTTGCAGAACGTCGAAGGCGGCGATGCAAGTGGCCGCGACCGACGGTGGATGGGAGGTAGAAAACAAGAACGGACGCGCGCGGTGGTACAGGAAATCAATCAAATCTCGCGTTCCGCAGACGTAGCCACCAAGCGCGCCGATCGCCTTCGACAGTGTCCCCACCTGGACATCAACGCGTCCGTGAACGTTAAAATGATCCACCGTACCGCGGCCATTGCGGCCTAATACGCCGGAGGCGTGAGCATCGTCCACCATCATGATTGCGCCGTATTTCTCGGCGAGATCGCACAGGGCGGGCAGCGGGCCAATATCGCCGTCCATTGAAAACACGCCGTCTGTAATTAACAATTTCTTGCCGGGAGCATCCTTCACACTTGCCAGTTGTTCTTCCGCATGAGCGATGTCTTTGTGCCGGAAGACAAGAATCTTTGCCCGCGACAACCGCGCGCCGTCAATGATCGAAGCGTGATTCAGCTGATCGGAGATGATGAAGTCGTCCTTGCCCAGGATGGCCGAAACGGTTCCGGCATTCGCGGCGAATCCGGACTGGAAAACCACGCAAGCCTCTACATTCTTGAACCGCGCAATCTTTTCCTCGAGCTCCATGTGAATCTTCATTGTGCCGGCGATGGTGCGCACCGCGCCCGAACCTACGCCATACCTGCGCGTGGCCTCCAATGCAGCTTCGCGCAGTTTCGGATGAGTGGTCAGACCAAGATAATTATTTGAGGCGAGATTGATAATCTTCTTACCGTCGAAGGTGCAAACGGCGGCCTGTTCGTCGTCGAGCACGCGCAGCTTAAAGTGCGTGCCCTTTGCTTTGAGGTCATCGAGTTGTTCGGAAAGGTACGAAAGAGGGTTCGCGCGAGAAGTAGTTTTCATTCGGCAATGACTACTGCATCATCGGGTATCGATTCTTAAAATTATGCTTACCTGTTTTCTATCGTCAAACTGGCTTACGGTCTTGGTGTCGCTTTTGTGCCCGTGGTATTGGGCATAGACTTCGTAATCCACGTTGGGAGCGAGCGCCGGAAAATCGTATGCACCGCTTTGGCCGACAATGTATGTTTTCACCGCGCGGGTGCGAGCGTTCGATAAATAAACCACCGCATCAGTCACTGGGTTGTCTTGCCGGTCTAAGACTCTACCGGTGAGCAACCGGCCGGAACTGGCGTCCTTATCCTTGGCATAAGAGAATCCAGGGCACGCAGATGTGCCTACAACAAGCAGCATCAGAAGGAGAATGCGATTAGTTCTCATGGCTTTTCCCGGAAAGTTCATTGGAACCAATTGTAGATGCATTGATAGGGAAATAAAATCTTGCCGCTGCCCTACGGAACAACATTCACGTTTTTGCACCGGGCAACCAAGACAAATACTTTCAGTGGGATAAAGCGGGGACGAGACGAGTGATGGGAAAGCAGCACCTCGCGGACCTGAGAGAAAACTACGAAAAGTCGCCGTCCTCGGCTTCTTCTTCCTCTTCTTCTTCGTAACCCTCGCCCTCAACGGGCTTTAACTCAATCGGATTAATAGTTACAACTTCGTATTCGGTCCCACACTCGGGACAGGAAACTACTTCGCCCTCATCTATTTCGTCTTCTTCAAGATCGAGGTTGGTGTCACATTCCGGACAGTAAACCAAAACTTGCCTCCGTTCTATGAATTGTCCCCTGTTAATATTTAGTTTCTTCCGGGGTTCAGGTCAAGTGGCTCTTCCAACTTGTCCGGCTTCGGATGATAGTTGATGATACAAGGCTGCTCAAGCTCCCGAATAAATTATCTCGTGTGGCCGCAAAACTTGCGGCCGGAAGTATACAAATGAATATATGCAATGTGTTCAAGCTCATTTTTGTCTGCATGGTCCTACAGTCCTTGGTTACTCCTCTATTATCTCAGGAAGCAGCCCTCGCGCCTGACCCCTCAATTGCAGCCGCTTTGCAGCATGTCTCCGCCGAGCAGATAAAGGACACGATTGCGAAGCTGGTAAGTTTCCAGACCCGCTCAACATTGTCAGCCCAAGACCCGGCTTCAATTGCAGCGGGGCACGGGATAGGCGCGGCCCGGGAGTGGATCAAATCTGAGTTCGAACGATATTCACGAGATTGCGGCGGATGCCTCGATGTAAGAACTGACAGCTTCACCGAGAACCCAAGCGCTCGAATTCCTGCACCGACGCAGATTACAAATGTGTACGCGATATTGAAAGGAACCGATCCAGAAAGCGCCAAGCGCATTGTGCTGGTCACCGGCCACTACGATTCCCGTAACAGTGACACGCTTGACATTGCCGGAATCGCGCCCGGCGCCAACGACGATAGCAGCGGTACTGCGGTAAGCCTCGAATGCGCTCGCGTTTTGAGCAAGCTGAAATTTCCGGCCACTATTATCTTTCTTACCGTTGCAGGGGAAGAACAGGGACTAAACGGCAGCCGCCATTTCGCGACGATGGCGAAGTCGGAAGGCTGGGACATTGAAGCTGCGATAAATAACGATATTGTCGGCGGCGACCGAAGCCCGCAACAGGATGACACTGTGGTGCGCGTATTCTCCGAAGGCGTACCTGTTGCTGCCACCGAGGCTGAGTTGAAAATGATCCGAAACCTGGGCGGCGAGAGCGATTCTTCGTCGCGTCAACTCGCGCGATATGTCGCAGAAGTCGGACGAAATTACACCATTCCGGTAAAGCCACTGTTGATATTTCGATTGGACCGCTATCTTCGCGGCGGCGATCACTACTCATTCAATCAACAAGGATACGCCGCAGTGCGATTCACCGAGTTTCGCGAAGATTTCGATCATCAGCATCAGAATATACGCACCGAGAACGGCATTGAATTTGGCGATCTGCCGAAGTTTGTGAATTACGATTATGTGGCGAACGTTGCCAGGTTAAATGCGGCTACACTCGCGTCATTAGCGTCGGCGCCCGCTCCCCCGGCCAGAGTTCGAATCGAAACCAAGAAATTGGGGAACGACTCAATTCTGATGTGGGATGCGTCGCCCGGCGGACGGGCAACGGGATATGATCTGTTATGGCGCAGCACCAGCAGTCCGGACTGGGAGCATGCCCAATTGCTGGGCAATGTCACCCAGTTCACATCACCACTATCGAAAGATAATGTGATCTTCGCGATTCGGGCAGTTGACAGCGCAGGGCACAGAAGCGTCGCAGTTGTACCGTCGCCAGAACGCTGACGCTGACCTGTTAGGATGAACGTTGAATGGCAGAGACGGTCGGCGCAAATGGTCCGCGTAGGGACAGCCGAGTCTGTGTCGCACCCTACATTCGATTTGGAAAATGGAACGCGATCAGCGAATATAGCCGCAAAGCGGCGCAAGAACGCAGCCTAGGACGAAGCCTTGGGTACGAAGTGGGGCAGACGTAGCAAGCTACGTCTGGGTTTGAATGGCGCAGACTCTAAGGGGCGAAAGATTGGTTGCGACACAGACTCAGCTGTCCCTACGCGCTATCTCCAGGTGAAGAACATGGCTATTAACCATGGCTAGAGATATTTCTTCCAACCTCGGATTCCCGCCTTTTCGGGGCGCGGTCCGCCAGATCATCATCGCCAGCGGCGCGATTTACGTGGTCATCCTGCTGCTGATGGCGTTCGCGCCGGGAACTGGCCAGACTGTTCTTGCTTTTGGCACTTTGGATCCAACGCACATTCGCCAGGGATGGCTTTGGCAGCTCGTCACCTATGCCTTCATGTATGTGGATCCTCTGGATTTTGTGTTATCGCTGCTGGGAGTTTACTTTTTGGGATGGGCGGTTGAAGATCGCGTCGGTTCTGCCCGCTTTTATGGATTATTTTTTGGCAGCATCGTTCTTTCGGGGCTCGCCGGATGTGCGTTATCTCTCACACGAGTCGTGGCGCAAGGACCGGCATACGGCTCGGGGGCGGCTGCCAATGCCATCCTGATGGTGTTTTATATGTTTAATCGTGGCGCGCCGATTATGCTCTTCCCTCTTCCGATCCAGATTCCTGTCAAATGGATTGTTGTTTTCATCGCAGCCATCGAGACGGCCTACCTGCTGTTGAATCACTTTGCCCTTTTGTACTTCATCCAGTTGCTCGGACTTGGCGCGGGATACATCTGGTACCTCGCATTTTTCACGCGGCCGAGTTCGCGCCGAGCCTCAAAGCCGTCGGATGGATTGCGCAACGCATATCACCGATGGAAACGCCGCCGCGCGGCCCGCAAATTCGAAGTTTATATGCGCAAGCATGACCGCAAGGTGACGTTCGATGAACACGGTAACTACGTTCCGCCAGAGGAAGACCAAGGCGGCAAAAAGAATGGCGGATCGAAGTCGGGATGGGTGAATTAGATCGCTAGCGCTCAAGTAATCCCTCACGCCCTCCGAAGAGGCAAGTGTCTCCACCTGGCCAGCGGGGCGCGAGCTTTGCAGAGTTGATCCGGTGAGCTGACGCTCACCCACCCAGACGGGGGCGTCTGGGCCTACGTGGTCTTAATCGAATTCCGATACAAACTCAGACGAAATTCTGAAAAGAGGCAACCACTCTTTTCCGCAAATCTTCGCGCTTAATTTTCCCCTTGAATCCCAAATCATGGCCTGCGCCTTCGACTAGTATGAGCAAGTGTTTTGCCGGAATAAGCCTTAGAGCTGCTTCCATCTCTTCGAACGAGCCGAATGGATCGCGCGTGCCATGCACAAACATGGCCGGAGTTTGCAGGTTCGGCAAATGCTGAGTTCTTAGCTGAGACGGCTTGCGCGGCGGATGCAACGGGTAGGAGAGCAGAAGCAGTCCATTGACGAGTCCGGGCTCGTCCGCGGCCAGCATAGTGGCCTGGCGGCCTCCGTAGGAGTGTCCGCCGAGGAAGATGCTTCCGGAAACCCGCTTTCGAAGAACACTGACGGCGTTTTTTAATCCTTCGCGATCCTTACCCGCATCGCCGGGCCTTGGAGGGCCGTGGGACCTCGCCTGACGAAACGGGAGATCGCAGCGCAGCACCGTGAAGCCTGCCGCTGCGAAGGCTTCACCGAGAGCTATCAATAATGGAGACTGGCAATTTGATCCGGCTCCGTGGGTGAGGACGACGCCACGCTCGTTTGGCGCAGGAGGGCGATGGATGAAGCCCCGCACTGGCGGATCGTCTGAAACGTCAGAGAAAGATTCGAGGGTGGATGTCATGCGTATTCAGATCGAGGGAGGGACGGGCGAGTCTGTGTCGCAACTGGGCTTTGCAGCACGATTATGAGTTAAGAATGGGTGGAAGGGCAAACGGTTTGGATGGATGCGGCTGAAGTAGAATCCCGATGGGCCGGGGCTAAGCGGGTGTTTCGGAGCCGATATAGTCGGACCAGGTTGTACGACAATGCGGCGAGGGTGAACTCGACTGCAACTTTCGCCAGTCCGCGGCGTTGAAACTGGCGCAATCCGCGGTGTTCTTTCAAGGTTCCGAATACTGGTTCGACCAGTCCTTGGCGGCGATGATATTGCTTTCGTCCTGCGGGGGTGCGGAGTTTATGGCGCATGGCCAGCAGCCTGGGATCGCGCGCCGGGAGGAGTTCATCGGCGCAAAGGTTTCCTCTCATCTCACTCGCCAAATTGCAGTCGGGAATGTAAGCCTCGATGCCGCGCGCTTCCATCTGTTGCAGATTCGCCTGACTGGAAAAAGCGGCATCGGCAAGCACGCAGCCCGGCGGTTGCTGGCATTCTTCGGCGACGGCATCGACCAGCGGCACGAGCGCATGATTGTCGTTTTTAGCTTGTGTCACTCTTTGAGCGACGATGAAGTGGTCTTCGCTGACCGCGATTTCGGCGGTGTATCCCAGTTGAAAATGGCCGTGCCCGTCGCGCACGAAGCGGGCCTCGGGATCGGTTTCCGACAGCCGTTTTTCTCCGCTCTCGCGCACTCGCTGCAGTTGCTCGCGCACCCGATCGAGCGATTCGATTCCCACGCGCGTGCCCGGAGTGCGGTCGGGATCGTCGTCCAAATGTTTTTGCCACTCCGCCACTTTGCGCTCCAGGTCGGCTTCCCGCAGCATGCGATGCCGCGACGCATTGGCCTTGATACGCGTCGAATCAATCGCCACCGTGCCCACCTGCGCCAGTCCCGAGTTCCGCAATAGGCGCAGCACCTGCGTGAAGAACCGCCGGATCGCCTGCGCGTGCCGGCGATGAAACTCGCTCAACGTTTTGTGATCAGGCTCGGCGCCACCCGCCAAAAACCTGAATCCCAAATCCTCGCGCACCCGCTGCTCCAGCTTGCGCGTGGTGCGCACGTTCAGCGCAAACGCGTACAGCCACACCTTCAGCATCAGCCGCGGATCGTACGGACTCTGCCCGCCCGCATCCGAATACGCGGCTTCGAACTCCGACAAATCCCAGCCCTCGACAACTTCATGCAGCAGAAAACAAAGATGGTCCGCGCCCAAAACATCGCGCACATGCGCAGGCAAAAGCCCGGCTTGTTCCGGATGGTACGACTGAAAATTAGGCATGTATCTTCATGCCCCACATCCATCTTAAAATCAAGTGTAAAGTGGGTTGCGACACAGACTCGGGCGTCCTCGCCCATCCCTCCACTTCAACTCTCAAGCCGACGGGCGGGGACGCCCGTCCCTCCATCGAATATATCGAGAGCATTAGTCCCTAATTATGCTTTCATCGCGCTTTCTGTCGTTCTCCGGAACCTACAATTTGCAGGCGCATAAAATTGGTTGAGCCGGTGGACATTCGCGTCCCTCCTACCACGCCAATTACGTCGGCTGGCTTAACAGCGCTCTGTTTTAGCAATTGCTGTTCGGCAGCGGTCACCATTCCTTCCACGGTTCCCGTTTGCGCATGAAAAACCGGCTGCACTCCCCAAAGCAAATTCATGCGATTGCAAACGGCGGGGACGTGACTGAACGCGTGAATCACGGGCCGGGGACGAAATTTTGAAATCAGCCGCGCCGTGTTTCCGGTATCGGTAAAGACGGCGATCGCGGCCATATGAAGATCTTCAGCGGCATGAGCGACGGACTCACAAATGGTTTCCGCGATGGAAAGGCGATGGCGATCGCGCCGCCGCCGTGGCTGTGTGAATTCGCTCATGTTGCTTTCCGCCTCAATGATGATTCTTCCCATGATTGCCACCGCTTCCCGGGGATACAATCCACTGGCCGTTTCCGCGGAAAGCATGACCGCATCGGTGCCGTCGAAGATGGCGTTGGCAACGTCGCTGGCTTCCGCGCGAGTTGGGCGGGGATGTTCAATCATGGATTCGAGCATCTGGGTGGCGATGATCACGGGTTTGCGCCAGACCGCCGACCGGCGAATCACATGCTTCTGAATGACCGGAACCTTTTCGGGAGGCATTTCCACGCCCAAGTCTCCTCGCGCCACCATCACCCCATCGCACGCTTCAAAAATTTGTTCCAGTTGTTCAAGCGCCTGAGGTTTTTCAAGTTTTGCGATCACGGGAGTCGCGGTGCCGTGCCTCTTGATAATTTCTTTAACCAGTAAAACGTCGGCGGCGGATCGCACAAAAGAGAGTGCGACCATATCCACTCCATTTGCCAGCCCAAATTCGAGGTCCTTGCGGTCTTTATCCGTCAGGGCCGGTATGGTGAGGATGGCTCCCGGCAGGTTGATGCCCTGATGTTCGACCAGAAGGCCGCCGTTGATGACTTCGCATTGAACATCCTTCCTCTTCACTCCAAGAACGCGAAGTTCGATTCGGCCATCTGAAATCAAAATCCGCGCCCCTGGCTTAATATCGCGAGCCAATGTCTTAAATGTGGTCGAGATGAGTGTGGGAGTGCCGTCCACATCGCGCGGAGTGATGGTGACCTGCGTTCCAGCCTTCAAGACGATTGCGGCGTGATCCTTCAAACTGCCGGTGCGAATCTTGGGACCTTGCAAATCCTGCAAGATACAAATAGTACGATTCTCGCTTTCGGCCACCTGCCGCAATCTCTTGATATTGCAGGCGTGCTCCTGATGAGTTCCATGTGAGAAATTCAGGCGGGCGACATCCATGCCAAGCCGCATCAGTTCGCGCAACATTTCTTCCGAACTACAGGCTGGGCCAATGGTGCAGATAATCTTAGCGTGGCGCGTTGAAGTCACAATGCGCGAGATGGAACTTGGGCTTCCAGGCTTCTGGGTATCACGAATCTTTTTCAAAGTTGTTCCTGATTGAGGTGAGTGAAGTAATTATAAACGTGCGGAGTTACTATCGCTGAAGCGTCTTTACGTCACCCATGTGGCGCAGTTCGCGCCCCAACATGGTTCGTGGAAACAACATGGCATTAAATTCGGCGCCGATCAAAACGACCAGGGAAATCAGGTACATCCACACAAGGAGCGCGATACCCACACCAAGCGAGCCGTAGATCACGCTGTAATCCGAGTAGGCCTGAAGATATCCGCCGAACAGGGCGGTAGCTGCAAACCACAACGCTGTAGCCAGAGTTGCGCCGGGGAGCACGCTGTGCCAGGGCTGAGTGCGGGGAACGGCATAATGATAGATAAGAGCGATTACGGCAATGCTGGTGAGGGCAGCGATGGTCCAGCGAACGGCTGCCCACATTAGAAGGACGTAAAGGCCATATTCGCCGCCGATGTAATACATGATTCGCAACTCAATGCGATTGCCGAATGCCACCAGGATGGTAGCGAAGGTCATGGGGATACCCGCCAAAATGACCAACAAGAACGCCATCATTCGCTCTTTGACCAGTCCCCAAATCTTGGGAAGTTCGTAGGCATGGCGGAATCCCTCCATCCAGGAAATCATTACGCCGGAGGCCGTCCAAAGAGTGATTAGCGAGGTCGTGATCAACAGTCCAGCGGAGCGTTGCGCGCTGTTGGCTTTGAGATAGGCCAACGCGGAGGCGCTTCCCGCGGGAAGAATTCTGCCGAGGGCGTACGAAATTTCCCGCACATAAGCCGCTGTTTTTCTGGAATTCGCCAGCACCGAGCCAATGACGAGCAATGTGGGGAAAAACGTAAGAATCAAGGAATAGGCGGAAGCCTTGGCGACGGCAAAGGCGTCGTGCTCGAACGCGCGCCAGAACGCAAGCCGCAGCAGCCGGGCAAAACGCAGCATGGGCCTCAGAGTATTGTGGCCGGGCGCAGGACGCAACTGCGAAATTCGCGGAGGTTCCTGAGTTTGCAATCGCTGGGGGTTAGCGTGCATGGGATCGTGTGGGGCGGACACTCTTGTCCGCCGCTTTTGCTGTTGATTTTTCCGCTTCAGTCCAAACAAAAGTCAAGAGCGGCGGACAAAAGTGTCCGCCCCACATGACCTTTATGCATTACTCCGCGGCCAGTTCCTCCGTCTCGCCTTCCGTACGCATCAATTCGAGCGCTCGCTCGGCTTCTTCGTAGGCTTGCGAAACTTCTTCCTGCACCTTGGCGGCAGCCTCTTCCATCTCTGGCGAGAGGCGGACGTTGCGGTAGTATTCCATTCCCGTCCCGGCAGGAATCAGCCGTCCGACGATTACATTCTCCTTAAGTCCGCGCAGGTGATCCACGGCTCCCTGAATCGAAGCTTCGGTGAGCACTCGCGTGGTCTCCTGGAAAGACGCGGCGGAGATGAACGAATCCGTCGAGAGCGATGCCTTGGTAATGCCGAGCAGCAGTGGCCGGCCCGTTGCCGGACGTCCGCCATCTCGAATGACCCGCTCGTTCTCTTCGGAGAAGCGGAATTTGTCAACCTGCTGTTCCAGAAGGAACGTCGTATCGCCGACATCTTCCACTTTGCGCCAACGCATCATCTGGCGAACGATCACCTCAATGTGCTTGTCGCTGATGTTCACGCCCTGGAGCCGGTAAACTTCCTGGATTTCGTTGACCAGGTACGATTGCAATTCTTTTTCTCCGAGGACAGCGAGAATGTCGTGCGGATTGAGCGGCCCGTCCATCAGCGGTTCTCCCGCCTTGACGCGCTCGCCTTCCTGCACGTTGATATGCACGCCGCGCGGAACCGAGTATTCCTTTTCGGTGCCGTTGTCGGCGATCACATACATTTTGCGCTGGCCCTTGGAGACTTCGCCGAACTTCACCGTACCATCAATCTCGCTGATGACCGCGGTTTCGTGCGGCTTGCGGGCTTCGAACAGCTCGACCACGCGCGGCAGACCACCGGTGATGTCTTTCGTCTTGGTGGTTTCACGCGGAATCTTCGCCAACACGTCACCTGGGTGGGCCATGTCGCCATCCTGCACCATCAAGTGGGCGCGTGACGGCATGAGATACCGCTTGCTGGTCTTGCCCTTGATCACGATCGCAGGCTGACGTTTTTCGTCCGGCGAATCGGCAACCACGTGACGAGACAGGCCGGTAACTTCGTCCACTTCTTCGTGGAGCGTCACCCCTTCCTGCAAGTCTTTGAACTGGATGGTGCCGCCGATTTCAGTCAAAACTGAGAAGGTGTAAGGATCCCACTCGACCATGACATGGCCTTGCTGGACCTGATCGCCCTCTGCGACTTTTACCTTCGCGCCATAGACCACAGCGTAGCGTTCCCGCTCGCGACCTTTTTCGTCCACGACTGCGATTGAACCCTGACGGTTCATCACGACCAGGTCGCCAGATTTCGCTTTCACCGTTTGCAAGCTGATGAAGCGAACTGAGCCGCTGTTCTTAGCTTCGAGACGCGACTGCTCGGAGACTCGCGATGCCGTGCCGCCGATGTGGAAGGTACGCATCGTGAGCTGGGTGCCAGGCTCGCCGATGGACTGCGCTGCGATGACGCCGGTGGCTTCGCCGAGTTCGACGAGTCGTCCAGAGGCGAGGTTACGGCCGTAGCACATCACGCAAACTCCGCGCTTCGATTCGCAGGTCAGCACGGAGCGGATTTTCACTCGCTCGATGCCGGCTGCTTGCACGGTGCCAGCGAGCTCTTCGGTAATTTCCTGATTGATTTCGACCACCGCGTTGCCGTCGTAGTCTTTGAGTTTTTCGAGCGACACGCGGCCCACGATACGGTCGCGCAATGGCTCGATCACCTCGCCGGCTTCGACGATTCCCGCGACGTAGATGCCGTCAACGGTGCCACAATCGTATTCGCTGATGATTACGTCTTGCGCAACGTCAACCAGCCGGCGAGTCAGATAGCCTGAATCGGCCGTCTTGAGGGCCGTGTCAGCCAGACCCTTACGGGCGCCGTGAGTTGAGATGAAGTACTGCAACACGGTGAGACCTTCTCGGAAGTTTGCCGTAATGGGCGTTTCGATGATTTCGCCGGACGGCTTTGCCATCAATCCACGCATTCCGGAAAGCTGTCGAATCTGCTGTTTCGATCCTCGAGCGCCGGAATCGGCCATGACATAAATCGGATTGATGAAACCTTCTTTATCGCGCTGCTGCATCTGTCCGAACATTTCATCGGCGACCTTTTCAGTAATAGCCGACCAGATTTCGATAACCTTGTTGTAGCGTTCACCGTTGGTGATCGCGCCGTCGAGATATTGCTGCTGAACGTTGACTACTTGCTTCTCGGCGTCCTTGACGAGCGTCTTCTTGTTGTCGGGAATGACCATGTCATCAATGCCGATGGAGAGTCCAGCCTTGGTTGCGTAGCGGAATCCCAAGTCCTTGACTTCGTCGAGCATCTTGACCGTCACTTCGAGTCCGAACCTCAGATAGCAATAACTGACCAATTGCCCAATACCCTTCTTCTTGAGCAGTCCATTGATGAAAGGCATCGCTTCCGGCAAATGGTCATTCAAAATAGCGCGGCCCACAGTCGTATTCAGGAAGCTGCGCTCGTACTGCACGGAGTCAGTGTGGGTGATGTCCTGATCATCGTAGGCGCTGGTCAGGTCAATCACTTCGCCGGTATAGCGAAGACGAATCGGAGTCAGCGTTTCGACTTCGCCGGCCTCAAGCGCCATCAACACTTCTTCTATATTGGCGAAAGCGCGGCCCTCGCCTTTCGCGCCCGGTTTTCCTTTTGTCAGATAGTAAAGACCAAGCACCATGTCCTGCGTAGGAACGGTGATTGGATGTCCTGACGCCGGCGAAAGAATGTTGTGCGATGACAGCATCAGTACGCTGGCTTCAACCTGCGCTTCCGGAGATAGCGGAATGTGCACCGCCATCTGATCGCCGTCGAAGTCCGCGTTGAACGCCGTGCAGACCAGCGGATGAATCTTGATGGCCTTGCCTTCGACCAGCACTGGCTCGAATGCTTGAATGCCAAGACGGTGCAACGTTGGAGCGCGATTCAGCATGACCGGATGGTCTTTGATGACTTCTTCCAGGATGTCCCAGACAATCGGTTCCTGCTGCTCGACCATCTCTTTCGCTTGCTTGATGGTGGTGCAGTGTCCGGTTTGTTCGAGGCGGTGGTAGATAAACGGCTTGAACAGTTCGAGAGCCATTTTCTTGGGAAGCCCGCATTGATGCAGCTTGAGTTCCGGACCGACCACGATGACAGAACGCCCTGAGTAATCGACGCGCTTTCCGAGCAGGTTTTGACGGAAACGCCCCTGTTTTCCCTTGAGAGTGTCAGACAAAGACTTCAGCGGACGATTGTTTGCGCCACGCAGAACGCGCCCACGGCGTCCGTTGTCGAACAGTGCGTCAACGGCTTCCTGCAACATGCGCTTTTCGTTGCGCACGATCACTTCGGGGGCGTGTAGGTCCATCAGCTTCTTCAACCGGTTGTTCCGATTGATGACACGGCGATAAAGATCATTGAGATCGGATGTCGCAAACCGCCCGCCATCTAATGGAACCAGGGGACGGAGCTCCGGTGGAATGACCGGGATTACGTCGAGGATCATCCAATTCGGCTTGTTACCGCTGCGCCGGAATGCTTCGACCACTTTCAACCGCTTGGTATATTTCAGGCGCTTTTGCAGCGAGCTTTCGTGCTTCATCTTCTCGCGGAGTTCGACAGAAAGACCTTCGATGTCCACACGCTTGAGAAGCTCTTTGATCGCTTCCGCGCCCATCATTGCCTTGAAGCCAGCCGGACGGAATTGCTGATCGAGTTCGCGGTATTTCGCTTCGTCCTTGATCACTTCGTGATCTTTTACCGGCGCATCGCCGGGTTCGACCACCACGTAAGCCTCGAAATAAAGCACGGCTTCGAGGTCGCGCAGAGAAATGTCGAGCAGGTGTCCAATGCGGCTGGGCAATCCCTTGAAGAACCATACGTGCGAACAGGGGGAAGCTAGCTCGATGTGCCCCAAGCGCTCACGGCGGACTTTTGAAAGCGTAACTTCCACCCCGCATTTGTCGCAAATGACGCCGCGATGCTTCATGCGTTTGTATTTGCCGCAGAGGCATTCCCAATCGGTTACAGGACCAAAGATGCGGGCGCAGAATAATCCATCGCGCTCGGGCTTGAAGGTGCGGTAGTTGATGGTCTCGGGCTTGGTGACTTCGCCGTGCGACCAGCTCCGGATTTTTTCGGGCGAGGCCAGGCTGATGCGAATAGCATCGAAATCGGCGACAGGGTTTGCCAGATCAAAGGGGCTTGAACGAAACAAGGTGTTCCTCCACTTCCTGCGGCCGTTCGCCGTCGCGGGCGGCTCTTGAAATCTGTCGTTGGTCGTTGGTCGTTGGCCTTTGGTCGTTGGTCTCTGTTCCTCAGGCCACCAGCGAAAGCTCTAATTCACAGTTTCAAGAGCATGAACCGTGAATCGTTTGTATAAAAAATCCTAGGTCGTGTGCGTTGGGCCGCCAGCGACGGACGGCCAACGGCCAACGACGGTTTTAGTCGTTTGCCGCGGTCAATACCGGCTTCTTCTCGCCAGCCTTGATCAATTCCACGTCGAGACACAGCGACTGCAATTCGCGAATCAACACGTTGAACGATTCCGGCACGCCCGGCTCCATGGCGGCTTCGCCTTTGACGATGGCCTCGTAAATTTTGGTGCGGCCGTAAACGTCGTCGGATTTCGCCGTCAGCAGCTCTTGCAGAATGAACGCCGCGCCGTACGCTTCGAGAGCCCAGACTTCCATCTCTCCGAAACGCTGGCCACCGAACTGTGCTTTTCCGCCGAGCGGCTGCTGGGTGATGAGCGAGTACGGTCCAATCGAACGGGCATGGATCTTGTCGTCCACCAAGTGTGAAAGTTTCAGCATGTAGATGTAGCCCACGGTTACCGGCTGCTCGAATTTGTCTCCGGTCATTCCGTCATGCAAGGTTGTCTTGCCAGACTCAGGCAAGCCAGATTGCCGCAACAGCGCTTTGATTTCGCTTTCGCGCGATCCGTCGAATACTGGAGAGCCGGTGAACACGCCCCGCTTCAGAGTTTCCGCTACGGCCAGCAATTCGTCGTCGGGGATTTCCGAAATTTCCTGCGCCAGCGTCGTATCTTTAAATAACGCCTTAAGTTCGCGGCGCACGGTGGCTTCGGTGGAGTTCTCTTCCATCATCCTGGTGATCTTCTTGCCAAGTTCGTGGCCGGCCCATCCCAGATGGGTTTCGAGAATCTGCCCCACGTTCATACGGGAAGGCACGCCCAGCGGATTCAGCACAATCTCCATCGGCGTTCCATCTTCGAGGTACGGCATATCCTCTTCGGGCAGAATGCGCGCGATCACGCCCTTGTTTCCGTGACGGCCGGCCATCTTGTCGCCGACGCTCAGCTTGCGCTTCATCGCAACATAGACTTTTACCAGCTTAATCACGCCAGGAGGCAGTTCATCGCCCTTGGTCAGCTTGTCTTTGCGCTCGTTGACGATTTTCTTGAGCACATCAATCTGACGCGAGGTCATTTCCTCGATCTCGTCAATCTGCTCATTCACGCGAGGATCTTTATCGGCATACTTAATCCGCTTCAGATTGCGGGTCGAAATGCGCTCGATGGCATCGCGGTCGAGAACCGTGTCCTTGGTCAACAGGCGCTTGTTGGTGCGCTCGTCGTGAAGATCACCCTGAACTTCTTTGCCGCCTAGAATGTTCTCCAAACGTTTGAGCCGCTCGTCGGTGAGAATTCGAATTTCGTCGGAGAGGTTCTTCTCCAGCTTACCGATCTGCGCCGCTTCGATGGATTTCGCACGCTCGTCCTTTTCCTGGCCCTTGCGCGAGAAAATCTTCACGTCAACGATTATGCCTTCGATTCCCGGAGGACAGTAAAGGGAAGCGTCGCGTACGTCGCCGGCCTTTTCGCCGAAGATCGCCCGCAGCAGCTTTTCTTCGGGAGTCAGTTGAGTCTCGCCTTTGGGCGTTACTTTCCCGACCAGAATGTCTCCTTGCTTGATGCCCGCGCCGATGCGAATCACTCCCGCCTCGTCCAGATTGCGCAGCATGGTTTCGCTGACATTCGGAATGTCGCGCGTGACTTCTTCCGGCCCCAACTTTGTGTCGCGGGATTCGATTTCGAATTCCTCGATGTGGACGGAAGTGTAGTAATCCTCTTTCACCAATTTTTCGGAGACCAGAATCGCGTCTTCGAAGTTGTAGCCGCGCCACGGCATGAAGGCCACGAGAACGTTGCGCCCCAGAGCCAGTTCGCCGTGATCGGTGCAGGGACCGTCGGCGATGACCTGGCCCTTAACGACCTGCTGTCCTTTTGTGACGATCGGCTTCTGATTGATGCAAGTGTTCTGGTTCGACCGCTTAAATTTGGTCAGCTGATAAATATCGCTGCCCACTTCGCGCGAAAGCTGCCCGGGATGGTGTTCTCCCGCGACCCGAACGATGATGCGCTCGGAGTCAACTGAATCAATTACGCCGTTGCGCCGCGCCAGGATGACCGCACCTGAATCGCGCGCCGTGACGCCTTCCATGCCGGTGCCGACGATCGGAGCTTCCGCACGCAGCAACGGAACCGACTGCCGCTGCATGTTCGCACCCATGAGTGCACGGTTCGCGTCGTCGTGCTCGAGGAACGGGACGAGCGATGCCGCTACGGAAACCAACTGCTTTGGGCTCACGTCAATGTAATCAATGTCGTCGCGGCTGACGAGCACAAAGTTGCCGGCCTTACGCGCATTGACCAGGTCGCCTACAATGCGTCCTTTATCGTCGAGCTCGACGTTGGCCTGCGCGATGATGTGACGGTCTTCTTCCCACGCCGATTGATAGAACGAATACGGCTCAATTTCCGCGGGACGTTTGCGGCGGTCTTTCAAATCCGCATTCAGCTTTTCGAGTTCGTGCTTCTCAATGTGATCTCCCACTTTGAGGTCGCTATCGCCGGCGTTGACGATGCTCACGAAATCGAGCACGCGCCCGCCCTTAACGCGCCGGTACGGAGACTCGATGAATCCGTAATCGTTGATGCGCGCATA
>Ga0208849_1000074_pt1 | contig 96324 bp, 85 predicted proteins | sample NGESurdeep072012_10_FD_184470 | JGI IMG/M metagenome (GOLD analysis project Ga0208849, IMG submission 184470) | Arctic peat soil microbial communities from Barrow, Alaska - NGEE Surface sample 53-3 deep-072012 (SPAdes) | ecosystem: Environmental > Terrestrial > Soil > Wetlands > Peat ...
CGCTTTGAGCATCTCCTCGTGCGTATGCTGCATTTGCGAGCGCGCAGCCGCGAGCGAAGCCTCTAAGCCAGCGATCATGCGGCCGCCCTCGTCGACGGCAGACCGCGCCGCGAGCATCTCCTCGTGGGTATCTTGCAACAACGCTCGCGTAAAGGCGAGCAGTGCCTCGCGCTCTTCGACGGCGGCCTGTGCCTTGAGCGCCTCCTTGTGGGTATTCTCTAGCTTTGCTTGCGTGGAAGCCAGCATCGCCCGGCTGCTTTCCGTTTCTTGGCGAAGTTGCGCTTCCAAACCGGCAACGAGCCGCTCGCGTTCGTCAACGGTGGCGCGCGCCTCGCGAACCCTAGCGTCCACCGCTTGAAGTGGTCTTGTAATCGAGACGAGCCTTCCGTCGTCACGCACCGGAACAGCCTTGACGACGAATTGATGGATCCCCGCGTCGGGATCCGCCTCGATCTCGCTGACCAATGCCTCGGGGTAGTCTTCGCGAACGACCCTTGGCACGAGATCGGAATCGCTGAAAATCGGGAGCATCGTGTGCTCGATCCGGTCGATCGCGTAACCGCATTGCAAGAACAACTCGGTTATCGTTTTTGTCGTAAAGAAGTGGAGTTGGGATTCGTCGAGGATACCAAAATCCGCGTAATCGAAGGAGCCCTTAACGAGGGCTAACCGAACGGCCCCGTGAGCGATATTTGGAATCGATGCGACGACGTAGGCGCCTTCGTCAAGAAAGTGTCGCGCATCGTCCAAAACCCGGGCGGGGTCGCGCAAATGTCCGAGAACATCGCCAAAGATGACCACGTCGAAGTGAGAGTCGCCGAGAACCTCCGGCAACGAAACAACGTCGAGATCTAGCGCGTAAACCTCGGAGCAGAAATCCCGCGCCTCCGCTAGATCCGTAGGGTTGATGTCGACACCGGTAACGTCACAGCCTCGTGCGCGTAGCAACCTCGCCAAATGCCCGTTGGCGCAGCCGATATCGAGTACGCGCTTGTTCTTGCCGACCAGCTCGACGATCTTGGCCAAGGCAGAACTGGGCTCAGGCGAAGCGAATTCGGCGTCCGCAGGGCGCGGATAGTCGTTCATCTCAGGCCGGCGCCTCTTGATCTTGCGAGTATCTCTCAACATGGCCTAGGTAGCTACTCCAAGAGCGAGCAGACTTTCGGGAAGGCTTCGGCAGTGACGCCCACGGTCATCCTGTCGCCCGCCGTGACCTGTCCGGCGCTCTCGTCGCTGCTTTGGCGGCCGGGCGGCTTCTCCGCCCTACGCCTGCTCGGGGGTCGCAGCCTCAAGGAGTGGTTCGTCCCCGTAACCAGCCAGAGCCGCATGATAGCCGGCTACGACGCTTGCGGGGGCGCCGTACATTCGTGCTTTTCCGTGTTCTAGCCAGAGCGCCGAGTCACACCAGGCGAGAATAGTTTGAGCGTCGTGTGTCACGAGCACGATCGTTTTTCCCCGGCGCTTGAATTGCTGGATCCTACCGAAGCACTTGGCGGCAAAGGCCTCGTCGCCGACGGCGAGCACCTCGTCTAAGAGTAAGACATCGGGGTCGACGCTGATCGCGATTGAAAAGGCAAGCCGAAGATACATCCCAGTTGAGTATGTGCGCACCGGTGCGTCGATGAATTCGCCCAATTCGGAGAACTCGACGATTTCGGCGAACTTGCTCTGGATCTCGCGCGGCGTTAGCCCAAGAATCAAACCGCTGATTTTCACGTTTTCGCGCCCGGTGAAATCAGGGTGGAAGCCTACGCCCAGACTGAGTAGGGTGGTTTGTCCGTTGATTTTGATCGTGCCGGTATTAGGACGGTATACTCGCGCTAACAGGCGCATCAGCGTAGTCTTTCCAGAGCCATTCCTTCCGATGACGCCCAACATCGTACCTTGCTCCACCGCAAAGCTGACGTCGTCGATCGCTCGTACGTAGCGGTTCTCAGGCCGCCGGAAGATTTGCAACCTGACGATAGATTCCTTGAAGGTCGTTTGCTTTGGGATTCCGACGTACCGAAACTGTTTGGAGACATTACTTGCGGTGATGGCGTTCATTCTACTATAAGTATTCCGTGAACGTCTCTTCGTATCGCGTAAATATCGCGACGCCTATCGCAAACAGGACAAGCGCCGTCAGAGCCGTGTAAGCCAGAAGGTAAAAATCCGGCCAAGCGTTCGCGTAGAAAACATTTTGATATGCCAGCGCGATTGCAACGAAAGGATTGGCTAAGATGAACGGTCGCAGAGCGGCGGGCACGGAAGAAAGCGGGTAAAAAATTGGAATCAGGTAGAAAAGGAGCAGCATTGCGATGGGGATCAACTGTTGTAAATCGCGATAAAACACATTGAAGGTCGCGGTGAACAGTAGCACCGCAAGCGTGAGGACGAACTGGATCGTGATGAGGACCGGCAAGACGACCAGCGATATCCCGATCTTGTGATGAGAAAGTGCGACGATGAGGAACAAGAACGGGACCGTTAGCAAGAAATTGACCATGTTGGATAGGACCGGGACGAGGATCAGTACGACAGGCGCGAAAGCCGCCTTACCAATATACATACGCCCGTCGATGATGGAAGTCGTGCCTTGCTGAATAGAACTGGAAAACCACAGCCAGGGCACCATGGCGCTGACAAGAAAAAGCGCGTAATGTTCCATTCCTGCGCGCAGATAAACCGAAAAAACGAGCGTGTAGACGCCCATGAAGAGGACGGGGTTGAGTAGCGTCCAGAGAAATCCAAGAGCGGATCCGCGGTAGCGCTGCATCAAGTCGCGCAGCACGAGTTCGTAGAGCAGCCAGCGGTATCGGTATAAGGAAAGGATCATTCAGACGTGCGGTCGTTTCGAGCATTTGCAACGGGTGCTGTCATTCCGACGCGTTGCTTCAGAACGCCGTATTGCAACGGAAATCTCTGACTCCAATTTTCGACACTCGGCCATGCCGCGCTAAAACGTGTTGGCTTGCCAATGCGCGCCATGTTCGGAGACGGCACTTCATAATCCCTTCAAATGTTGCCGCAGAGCACCGGCGATCGATTGCGACGCGATAGCCGCTCGGGCCAGCATAGCGTCGATGGTTGTTAGCTCGGCGTCAATTGTCCGACGACAATCAAGTTCGACGGTATGCATAGAAGCCTAACGCAGAAGATCTCACATTCTGCATTGTTTGGTAATAGATTCTTGAGAGCCCCAGAGCTTACCAAATTTAAATTGGCAGTGTCTGCCCAAAACCTAAGGCCCAAGCGGCGCAGTACGGCCTGATGAATCGGCTGTGGTAGCCAATGCAGCAGCGGCAAGAAAGTATGGAATTCGACTGGAAACCACCGATTGGGGGTCGTCAGAAAAACCCGCTTCCCAACGCGAAATAGCTCGCTAAGAAAGACTTTCTGATCGTCGCGCGTCCCAGCGTGTTCCAGAACGGCGAATGAGACGACTACGTCAAACGCCCTGTCAGGAAATGGAAGACGCGAGCCCTGCGTTCTAACGAAACGGACGCCGGGGAATCGCTCTTCGATATTAGATGCATCCTCGAAACTCGTGGCGGTGATGTTCTGTTTATTTGGATACAGATTCTCAAAGAAATTCGAGTCAGGAAGTGTTTGATCAGGGGTAACGCCGACATCCAATATCTTGGCAGTTCTTGCTGGCCTAATCCGCTCCTCGAAAATCGAATACATGTGCCGCCGCGCTCTCAGCGCCACCTTGGAGGCAAACGCTCGAAGCGGATGTCTGGACGAAAAATAATCGATCGCTATAGAATCGGTCCTCTCCGTCATTAATACTTAAGTTTATTAAACGGTTGCAACCCAGCACGACCAATCTGTAATATGCTGATAAAAAAGCTGGAAAGTATGATTTGTAGCCCCGACGCAAGCGCGGTCACCGACGGCACCGTTAGACGAGCGATCCTAGAGGCATTCAACGGTCCAAAATCCGCGTAGCTCCATGTTGCCAGTGACAAAACCGTTCCAATGACGCCGATGAGGACAAAGCTTGCCCCGAGAAGTAGACCCCGCTCTAGTGTTAGGCGATTTACAAGTCCGCGAAGTTGGCTATTGATCGGAAGCAGACCGGCATTCATGCCGAAGATTTGCGTGAATACGCTGAAAGTCACTGACTCCAGTCCGAGTATTACCAATATGCCGCCATATAGCATCGTGTTAGTATCCAGGGTAACGTTTCCAAGTTTCAAAGGCGCGGGAATCAAGGCTAGCATGATGACGAAACCGAGAATCACCAGCGTGATCCCAGGGTACAAGAAAAGCCATCGAGGACTGTACACAAGCAAGAATCGAAGATGTCGCCAGCCATCACGCCAGCTTCGGAGATGCGGAGCGCGACTGCGCCCGTCCGGCGACAACGTCGTCGGAACCTCTTCGATTTGGAGGCCATGCAGAGAAGCCTTTACGACCATCTCGCTTGCAAACTCCATCCCCGTGGTGTTCAGCTGAAGTGATAGAATCGAATCTTTCTTGAATCCGCGAAGTCCACAATGAAAGTCCTTTGCTTTACTTGGGAAGAACAAATTTCCAAGTGCGCTCAAGACTGGGTTACCAAGGTATCTGTGGTGGAAGGGCATTGCGCCGGGAGCAATGCCGCCAAGGAAACGATTGCCCATCACAAGATCGGCACCGCCCCGCAATGCCGATACAAATTCGTCGAGGTTCGCAAAGTCGTAGCTGTCATCCGCATCGCCCATGATCACAAAACTGCCGATGGCTGCAGAAATGCCGCCACGGAGAGCGCTTCCGTACCCTTTGTCGGGAACCTGGACTATGCGAGCTCCGGATCTTGTGGCGATCGCTTGCGAGCCGTCGGTACTCCCATTGTCCGCGACAATAACCTCGCCGCGGATCTTTGAACGATCGAGATACGACAACGCCTTCCGTATGCATGCCTCGAGCGTTTCCGCTTCATTAAGACAAGGCATCAGTATTGAAAGCTCGATTTCCTCGATGCTGCTGCCGGGAAATACATTACGGCTACTATCGGTCACGGGTTTCCTCTGGCAAAGAGATGCGCTTTAACGGTGCCACGACGCGGCAAAAACTCGTACACGCTTCACGCCGCGCAGCACTTCGCTGCGCTCGAAGCAGTGATACTTGAAGTAACTCGAGGCGAGAACTTTGCGGATCCGCGATGGCTTCAAGATCACGGCCGGGATTCTCAAGGCGTCGCATTAGCGCTGGCGCTTACGCTAGTGAGGATTACGGACAGGTGCCGATCGTCTGCGTTCATGCCGAGATCCTTGGGAACGAATGAGTAAGCCGGCAGAATCTCGACGTGCTTTTTCGGATTATGTGACGGGGGAAGGGGAATTCTAACGGCCGCGAACGTTCCCTTCTTGAGGATGCCCGTCTCGATCGGGGCTCCGCCATCGATACGGATCGTCAGTCGTTGCTCGTCTGGAATCGAGACATTGGGTACGTACACATTCAGTGTCAGCGAACGGGCGCTGACGGGTGTGATTATTCCGAATGTTGCGTGGTTAGCGAGGAAGCAGCATCTGCTCGGGAGATCAGGATAAACCCCCTCGACTTCTGTCAAGTCGTGGGCGTAGACGCCTTTAGGAAGTCGGAAGCCGGGCAGTATCGGTGCAGGCGCGCACCTTGCGTGGAGCGGGCTGACTGTTATCACTTTGTAAGGAAAACTGCTATGCGCGTCTCGCAACATCTGGACCGCATCAGTTTTCACGCCTAACTTCATAAAAGCGACCTTGGGATGAACCGCGTCTTCACCCAAGAATACTAGCTTCGCCTTCCCGTACTGACAGAGAACGGCACTTAATTGACTGTTGTCAAAGACGGGTACAGTGCCTTCTGTGAGATAGATAAAAGGCATCATTGCGCCCCAATCCCAAAAAATGTGGGGCGTCTTATCTTGTCGGGCCAGAACGGTTCGGGGATATTGGGAAATGATGCTCGAGTAGAGGCCCGATCCTCCCTGACCGCTCAGTTTCGCGAGTATCGTTCCTGTCGCGGTAACATTGAACGCGAAGAGGATGGTTAGGGCGGCTGCGGAGACTCGCGTGACAATTCTGTTCTGGAAATGTAAGAGCAGCACCGAGACTGAGACCGCCGCCAGGACATAGAGCATCGGCACGATCGTCACAAGATCCTGTCCACCTAGCCGATTGCCGAAAACTGTTGCCATGATGACAAAGCTGAGCGTCGAGAGACCGACTAGCGCGAAACCGCGTCCGAGCTCGCCCGACCGATGCGAGAAACGCAGTGCGGCCAGGGGAAGGATCACCAGCATGACGGTCTTGGCCATTTGCCCATAATCGACATGGCGAGTCGACCAAAAAATCAACCAATTCCACTCGCCCGTGCAAACGAGCCATATTCCCTCGAGCACCGACCCTATGCGGCCTCCATAGGAAGATTGACCCGAATCTACGTGAAGAGTAAGCAGCGCGGTCTGTATCCACGCGATCCCTGGCTGAAGGCCAAGGGCGCCGAAAAGCAGACCGTACCCCAGCGCGTACGGCAGCATACCGAGCGCGAACCCGGTGATTAGGGTAGCGAGATGTCGCCCATGCCGAATTGATGCGCGATCGCGGAGCGCAAAGAGAAGTACGCCGGGCAACGCGAATACGAAGATGAAGTAACCGCAGACTGAAAGTCCGAGGAGCGCGCCGGCCGTAAAGTATCCCCGTGCGGTAGGATATCGGGAAATCATATATAGCGTGAGAAAGAAAAAGAAGACTGGGAATACTGTGATGTGCGCTTGCGTTCGGAACGGAAAGAGAAAAGCAGGATCCGCCGCAAGCGCCACGAGAGCCGCCCCCGTAAGGATTGGCGATCGAGTAGTCTGACGAATGAGCGCCCCAGCTGCGACCAGGATCATAAGGCCGATACAAAGGTGCGCGAGTCTTATCGAAGCGATCGTCCCGCCCAAGAGTAAATAGAACGGAAGCGTCTCGTATGAAGGGTAGCTAGCATGGTACAATCCCGTGAGGACCGGAAAGCGCCCAAACAATAAGTTGCCGGGCAGTATCCATGCCATCGTTGGCGTGGTCGGGTTTAGGATATGAACGACCAGATAGTCAGGATTTACAGCGTCCATATAGAGCCCTGGTTCGTTCAGCGCCCAAGAACCAAATGCCAAGTATAGAACGACTGCGGCCACTGTCAGCCAGAATGCTGGCGAACGATATGGTAGCTTGTTAATTTTGACGGCCAATACCAGATAAGTGTGTAAACCGAACAGAAGCCGGGGTGTCACCTCGAGCTCTACTGCGGCGATTCGGAGTCTGGTAGGCTGGGACGTCCTCGCGATGGTCAACGCCTCTGAAAAGAATCGCTAGGAGGCGGGGGTCTTGAGAGTTTGGATCGACGTCTTTGGGGACGACGCTCTTGCTCATGCGAAGGTCAAACAACAACATCCCGTCCTGTATCTTTGCGTCCGCGGGCACTTCAATGGCCAACTCTGCAAAACCATCGGCGAGAGGCGGGCTAACGTAATGGTGGTTTCGCGAAAAAATCACCGTAACGACTTGGGGCTTTTCTTGCGGGACGGGCTTGTGCCGCAACATCATCATTCTTTGAATGCGCTTGATGAGTGGCTCTCGTGGCTCGGGAAAGGTAGGTTGAAAAAAGTCCAAGTAGATGTGCTTCGGTCGGTGCTGGACGAGCGTCCTAAGACTTGCGTACGGTGCAAGCCAGCAGCAGGAGCGTTTTGTGCGCTCCGCATACACGCCGTTGAAACTAGCCGCCGTCAGTTCCGATTTGGGAATGATCAAGCCTGCGGGCCAAACCGGAATTCCCTGAACGTCTGCCGGACCGACCGTTCCTTCTCCTCGATAGCAAGACGACAGCACTAGAAGGCCACTTAGTGTAATCATCGCCAAGTTCGACCGATTCATCTTCGTACCAGCATGACGTTCTTGCTATTCGGCAGCAGTACCCTCTCAAAACCTAGAGACAGTGCCTCCGCTTGTAGCCGTGACAACGTGTGGGGTGAAAACTCAGGAGATAGATTCTTGCCAACCACTAACCTGAAAGACGAGCTGCCGTTGTAATCCGCTGGATCCAAGTACGTGCCGTCGATCAGGATGGCGTCCAAATCAAGCAGGCGGATTTCATCACCTAGGCGTCCTTCGCGTATTCGTATTACTAAGTCGGCAAAACGCTCGGGTCCGAAGTAATCTCCGAGTCCGATCATGCCATGTTCGCGGAGTTCCAAATTTAGGCGACCAAACGAGTAGACGCGTCTGGAACGTCCAACTTTATTCTCGGCATTGCTAAGATATTCTATCTCTCGGGCCGCTCCGAGCGTGTCGGATTGCCAGGCCCCCCTACTCGCGTATTTCGTCATCTGCCAAATGCCGATACGCCAGCTCTGAAAAAAATTGCTTATATCGTGAAAACTGCTGGGCGTCGGCACAGCAATGAGTCCTAGCGCAAACAGGATGACGAAGGGCTGGAGTCGCCGCCCGAGCGGCAACCTGAAAAGACAAATCGCGAGAAAGGCACTATATGTAGCTGCGAATAGCAACATATAGCGAGCGAAAAGCGAGGTATCGATCCAGTAGAGAATGCCAAAGGAGCTTGCGATCGCAGTTATTAGAACGGAAATGTCCCAGTTGAAGCGCTTTCTGAATTGGCGATAGGCGAGGACCACTAGAAAAGGGACAAAGATCAATAGGGCGGCTGCGGTAACACCGTAATCAACGAAGATGTCTGTGTTAGTATGAACGAAGAGGTCGTAAGGAAGTGTTACTATGCTTTGCTGTCTTGTATTTCCACGCAATTGGTCTTCAAGCGCGTTGTAATCGGCGATATCATACTTATTGTCCATGCCCGCGAAGTGAATATTTAAGATTGGTGGAATTGGATCGTCGGCGAGAATGAAATTTCGAAGATACCAAGGCGAGGCGAAAATGATGAGCAGAGCGGCAAGCGCAGCAAGCTTGCTGGGCGATAGGCGAGCTGCCCGCGCGCCGGCAAGGAGAAGCCCTAACAGTAATGGCAGGAACGCAACGAACGTAGCCTTCATTCCAACAAAAAAGCCGCCGCAGAAAACCAGCGCAACAAGGTAACGGCGGTCCTCGGGCTCGCGATAGGCTCTCACGGCGCAAATAACTACGACCAAGAAAAAGAGTCCTTGCGGAACGTCGATAAAGCTCGTAGTCCCCCAGCGCAATACGACCGGTGACAGTTGGAACGAGAGCGGCGCCAGGACCAAAGCAATCGTTGCTAGTGCCCCCGCTTTGGCTCCCCGAGTGCTACCGGCCACGACAAAGGGCTGGTCAGCCAAGAGACTCTGTATGCCTAATGTAGTCAGGATGCAAGTGAGCCATGTTAGAAGCGACGTGTACGTTGAAAGGTTAAGCGCGAACATCCATGCGTCAAGCAATTGCCAATTCAGCGCATAATAAGGATATCGTAGAAAGTGGTCGACTATCAGCCGATGGCTCGACGCCCAATCGTAGGCGTACGCCAGGTGATACGATTGTGTATCTGACGCGGTGTCAGGCAAGATCGCTCCGAAACCGCAGAAGAGCGCAATCGCATATATCGCGATGGAGTACGGCTGAATCGCACCTTTCAGAACCTGCCAGCGTTCCTGCCAGAAGGCTCTCGGCTCATCGTTCACTCTTAGAAGCGATGCAAATAGAATGATCGCAATGCCTGTGATCGGCAAATAGAGCCAATACAGAAGACCGATGCTTCCCAGAATAAATCCCAAGAAACTGATCGAAGCGAGACCGACGGCCGTGGTAACCACGAGATTGGACAGTGCGTCCGCGTGATTAGGTATCGCCTTGCGCCCACCGCCGAACGGCCACAGCATTGCTCCGCCGATCAGGTACGAAAAGCCCCAAATTGCATGTAACAAAAGGAGATTGACGACAATTTCGCGCGAAACCAACAAATTGAACCGTCCTGCGTCTATTGCGAGAGGTTTTTTGGATTACCATCTTACGAAAGCCAAACCTGCTTTGGTCTACGTCTGCGAAACGCGAAGTCGATCAGCGAAACGGTTCCATTTTGCGGAGCCGCAGCGGCCCGACCTCGCTGGAAGCTAGGAGGGCTCATCGGTGGACCCGAGCACCAGCATCCGAAGCTCCGCCATCGAACTGAGTACTCGCTCGGCCGACTTGAAAGAGCGTTTTATAAGACAACTCGCCGGGATGCGGCTACCCGATTAGACGGCGCGTGTCGAGCGTTTCTCCCGCGCGAAGGTCAACGCGAACCGCCAGGCCCGCTCCTGGAGCCATTCACGTTCGGCGTTAGGATGGATTGTATTGGCCCCCGCCCTGATCGCCGCGCCTTGACTCTGCAAGCCGGAATAGTTGCTTGGGTTGAACTGCGGTCACTTATCGAGAATACTAAACCTGCGCCTTTACCGGACTGTCGAGCGCCAAGGCCTCCATGCCATTGATCGCCTTTGGGCCAGCGACATCACCTACATCGACACGCAAGGAGGCTGGCTGTATCTGGCCGTCGTCATCGACTTGCGATCGCGACGGGTGATCGCCTGGTCGATGAGTCACCGCATCGCTGAGGAGCTCGTGCTCGACGCGTTGCGCATGGCGTTGCTGCGCCGCAAACCCGGACGCGGCATTCTTCACCACTCCGATCGCGGAAGTCAGTACGCCGGCAAGGCCTATCGTAGATTGCTTCGAGATCACGGCATGCGTTGCGGCATGAGCCGCAAGGGCGACTGCTGGGACAACGCCGTCGTCGAAAGCTTCAACGCAACGATCAAGTCGGAGTTGATTTATCGCACGAAGTGGATGACGCGCGAAGAAGCAAGGGCAGCGGTTTACAACTACATCGAGACTTGGTACAATTCTCAAAGGCTTCACTCGACGCTCGGCTATCTCAGTCCAATTGAATTCGAGGAGCGCGAGCAGCGCAAAAGTGCCTAAACCACTTGTCCGTCAAACCGGGTCAAGTTCAGCGGCAATCGCGATTTTGAAGTTGCCAGGGGTTCGTTCGTCACGACGCGAGATTGAAGGTCAAGTTTTGGCCGCTCTTTAACGAGTCTCGGCTATGCCTCGCTTCATCAATGGTGTTTTCTGCGTCATTACATTGTTTATGTGCACCTATACGCCGGCGCCATGTCAAGAACTTCTAGGTCACGCAATCCTTGCTAAAGCAGGTGGCGACTCAATAATTGTCTGGGATGCATCGCCCGTGGTCGCTTCTGTGGTGCGAGATAACCTAAGCGACACTGATGCTAATGCATTGATCGAGCGCGATGCGCTTGGAGTCGCAGTCAGAATGAGTGCGCTATTGAATCACGGCGTGCGGTCGATCACCGTTCGCATCGGGTATAACAAGACCGGCGACGTGAGTCCGGTATATGGCGGCGCAACGTTTGCGGGAATCGAACATTATGCTACATTGGCACTGTCCGTCGGCGACCTAAAAAAATTTATCGCATCAAAGCAGCGCGTGACTGACGCCGGCATTCCAAGGTTTGCCAAGTTTACCGTGTTGGGCGAGCTGCCGCCTCGGCAGTCATTCGCGCATTGAAAGGAGGCTCGCTAGTGAAAATCCTCGTTCCTTCGCGTTTCAAAGTCTTGCCGAAATGCGGCGCCGTCTCGGTTTGGGTTCTTCTGGCTCTCGTTCTCTTCTGTGGATCCGGGCTAGCCGATACGACCGCCGGCCCGATATCAGGTTCGGTTGTTGCAACCACGGCGGGAGATGGAAGAGCAGGAACAGTGGACGGCCCCGTTTCCTCTGCTTCATTTTTGGAGCCGACTGGAGTGGCGGTTGCGCCCGACGGCTCTCTCTATATTGCGGATGCGAGCGCCCAGAACGTACGCCGCATTCAGCGCGGCGTGGTGTCAACCATCGCCGGCCATGGATCAAACGGCGCCACGTTGCTGCACCGAGTCGGCGGATACTTAGATGGTCCCGCAGCGGTCGCTCTATTTAATCGCCCGGTTGCGATCGCCGTTGCTAAGGACGGCGCGGTCTTTGTTGCCGATGAGCTCAATCACTCCATTCGTAAGATATTTCGTGGGCGCGTGACGACGTTTGCTGGATCAACTGTTGCCGGTTCTAAGGATGGGGCAGGGAGCGTCGCACAATTCGCGCTGCCAAAATCTATGGCGTTCGACGACGATGGGAATCTGTATGTTGCGGACTACGGTAACGGAATAAGAAAAATAACGCCGCTCGGAGCCGTCACAACTATTCGTGCCTTTGACGGTGCGGAGGAAACGGACATTGCCGGCATATCGGTCCGGGGAGCTGGCCCCAATTTGATGCTCGCTTACGTAACTCTAGCGGACGACGCGCCGACCGACCATGCGCGCAACGATCATGTTTACGTGATGCAGGGCGGAAGCGTGGAAATCATCAGCTCCCGCGACGAACGTGAACCTAACCGTCAAGACCTACCGATGGGACGCGCCTTTGGAATCGCGATACTCGATCCCAACTCTGTCGTCGTAACGGATCTACTAAACAATGCCGTGCGATACATCCGCCTAACGGATCGCCCCTTCAACATGGCGAGGTTGGCTCGCTCTTTGGGAGGCGGCGTTAGAGAAGGGGCAACAATGAACGCTGGATACCGCAACGGCGGCAGCGATGAGGCGCTTTTCGACGCTCCGATGGGCCTTGCGATATCTCGGACCGGGACCATCATTGTTGCCGACTCCGGCAACCGGCGGATTCGCGAGATACGGGGCCTCAATACGCGCTCGGTCCTCGCCTCGAATCTGAGCAATCTTCAGTTGCGCACCAAATCATACAAGGTCGTTATGGTTGGAGATTCGTACCTTTGGGCCGAGGTTGTTTGGCCGGAATCCATACCAGGCCGGATTGAAACCGGGCTCAACGCGCGCAGATCTGGTCTGGACCTGGGGGAGCCGGTGGACCTACAGGCCGCGTCGATCGATGGCGTTCCGTTTGAGGCCGCAATTGATTTTGTCGACACCAATTTCGGCGATGGTGAAGCAGATTTGGTTATCTTCTTCGTCGATCCATTTAGTTTGTGGAACAGCTCAAAAGACGCACTTCGAAGCAAAGCGGTAGGCGCTGCGGGTGGGTACCAGATCGTATATCCTGCGGAACTGAAAAAACTGGCCGCGAAATTGCGCAAGAACGGGACGGCACTAGATGTAGTGGTTATGCCATGTTGTGGCTGGACTGCACCTGCCGAGGAAGCTCGGGCTCGAGAACTGTCGTTTTCCACGACCGCGTATGACTTTGAGGCAAATTATCAGAGCGCGGTTGATTTCGGAAACGTCATGAAGTCGGCGGGGGAACATACGTTTAACCTGCTGGCTCCAATGGTATCCGAGGAATCGCGTGCGAATCGGGTGACGCTGTTCAATTCGAACGACCATCATCTCACGATACGAGGCGCTATATGGGTGGGGGATGAGATACTCAACGATCTCATTCGCTGGGCACCTTGGGCGTCACCGAAGCGCTGAGTTCGCGGTGCGCGCTTTTCTACTCCCTAATTAAGAGAGACGTCATTTTCCCCCGATAAACGCTCGTCCCTTTGCCCGTATGGCGTTGTGGAGTAGCTAGTCGTGTTCCATCCGCCGCCGAGACCGGATTCCGATGAACGTCCGGGCTGTGAGTTCGGTAAGGTAGGACGAGTCGCGTTTGCCCAAGAGCGCGCCTGTCGCCGCAGGAAGCATTTTCCTGCGCTATGAACATCGCCGAAAATGGATCGCGAGAACATCGGCTGGGAAGACTCGAAAACCGTGGTTACTCGCGGGACCCATGACGATTTCTTGGCTGCCTGGTACCTTACTTACAATCGCATTTGGCCCCTTGTGCGTTCAAAACGCTGGGGTCCAGTTGCGCTCGGAGTGATCTTGGCATGCATCATCGTGACATCGGTACTGTTGAGTCCGTCGGCGGAATCTCACTTCATATACACGGACTTCTAGGGGACGCCGACAACGGCATCACGCACGCCCGCTGGTGGGTATGCGTCCCGGTGGCGTTGCTCTGTCTGCTGCTCGTTGACGTCGGTCTCTCGTTCTGGAGACCGGCGCCACAGCGGCTTCCCGAGCAATTCTCATCGGCCTACCTCCAACGCTACGTCGCCGGCCAACGCGGGCGTTCTCCCATCGTCTTCTTGGGTGACTCGGTCCTTTGGGGTTATCGCCTTCCAGCCGACGACGCCGCAGCGTCGCTTTTACGGCGCCGCTTCCCGCGCCAATCGATCGTGAACCTTAGTTACGAAGGCGGAAGCAGCGCAAATACCTACTTTATGCTGCGCTATCTTCTGGCTAGTTTCGTTCGGCCCACCCTGGTCGTCTTTAGCGTCAACAGCAAGGAGACCAACAGTGCCGATAGCGCTTATAGCCGTCTGCACCCTTCGCTCGAAGCGCTCGTGACGCCGCTGCTTTCGAGTGCCGATCGAAAACTTCTAACTTTGCAACCACCGCCTACGGTCGCATCGCACTTAGAGGCGGGCGTTGCCGACGTTTGGGGACTGTACCGTTATCGAACCGATATACGCGAAGCATTTTTTGGAACGGACGACGCGGCCGGAGCGCTGCGAAACGCGCTCCAGCATCTGACTGGCTCGGCCACCCTACAAGCCCAAGCTCACCGCCCGACGGCAGACAAGTTTCTTGGGACCTACGATCTCGCTCCACTGGGCAGCGACAATGTTGATTTCACTTATCTGAAAAAAATCTACGCGCTCCTTCGAAAGGAGCGTATTCCGGCGGTCGCCTTTCTTACCCCGACCAATCACGTACTTCTCAACGACTACATCGGGGTGCCTGAATACGATGGTAAATTGCGGCAGTTGGAGACTGCCCTGCGACAACCCGGCACGACCGTCTTGAACCTCGATCGCTCGATGTCGACCGGCGAATTTTTCGACAACGACCATTTGACGATCGAGGGTAATCGCCGCCTTGCAGCGCTCCTTACTCCGGCCATGCAAAGCAAACTGCCTCGATGATTTTCAACACCTGGCTCTTCGGCGTGTTCGGCGTACTGGTTTTCGTTCTCTATTGGTACGTCATTCCCAAGCAGTGGCGACCGTGGTTCCTAATGGCAGCCGGGATCGTATTTTATTGCGCCTCGGTTCCAGCGTATACGTTCCTCATTTTGGCTCTAGGTGCGATCACCTACGGCGTCATCCGCTGGCTGCTCGCTCTCCCTCCGGCGGATACGCGCCGGCGCCGCGTAGCTGTCGCGATCGGCGTCGCGGCAAGTGTCGGCGTCCTGCTGTTCTTTAAATATACAAAGCTCTTTGCGACGACCTTTGGTTCGCTCTGCCACGGCGGCTGCATCCACGTCGTCCCCAGCATCATCGTTCCGTTGGCGGTATCATTTTTTACCTTTGAATTCGTCCACGCGATCGTCGATGTCTATATCGGAAAGATCAAACGCGTCGGATTCCGTGATTTTGCGCTGTTTGCGCTGTTCTTTCCGACGATGGTGGCGGGACCGATCAAGCGATACCAGAATTTCGTCCCGCAGATCGACCAGGTCACGAAGATGGACCGCCTCAACGGCCTGGTTTTCGCAAGCGGCATCTTTCGCGTCATCCTCGGTCTAGCGAAAAAATCGGTCATTGCGGATTCCATGAACCCGTTGGTTCAGCCGTTGCTCACGCCAACACCGTATTACACGCATGCAGATTACTGGCTGGGAGCGCTGGCGTATGCGGCGAAGATCTATTTCGATTTCACCGGCTACTCCGACATCGCAATCGGCTGCTCGCTCTTACTCGGTTTTCAGATTCTTGAAAATTTCGACCGCCCCTATTGGTCGGAGAATATCTCGGTCTTTTGGCGTCGATGGCATATCAGCCTCAGTTCGTGGATCCGCGATTATATCTTTATCCCGCTCGGTGGTTCGCGACGCGGTAAGATTTGGACCATCGCAAACCTCGCAATCGTCATGGGGCTGGCCGGCCTCTGGCACGGCGCGGCCTGGCATTTTGTCGTGTGGGGGCTCTGGAACGGCGCCGGGCTCGGACTGCACCGCGTTTGGACCGCGCTGGTTGGATCGCGCTTGCCAGAACCGCTGCGGAGTTCGCGATGGCTCGTGGCGTCTTCGATAGCCGTAACGTTTCTCTTTACGGTTTTCGGCTGGGTGTTGTTCGCGGTTCCCGACATAAAAACCGCGGGTGTCGTTTATCGGGAGATGGTCGCCTTGCCCAGTGGGAACGCTTCCGCTCACTTAAACGCCGGGAGTCAAGTCCCAAATTTGCCGTAATTTCAGTTCGCATCGCTTGAGCGGTTACGCCGCCCGCGTTTTCCCCTTCGCCGCCTGATCGCGCTCGGCGACCCACTCGTGATAGTCGCCCATGTCGAGATAGATCCGTTCTTGCCAGGTCTCGCTCATTTCGGCGAGCATGGCGGCGACGAGCCGCAACATCGATGCCTCGTTAGGAAAGACGCGGATCGTGTGCTCGCGCCAGCGGATTTCCTCGTTGAGGCGCTCCATCATGTTGGTCTTACGCAATCGCCGGCGATCCTTCTCGGGCAACTAGAGACTTCGCCCAGGAAATCGAAACCGATGGCGAGAGGGTCCACTGATTTGAGCACTGTGGGCAGACGATCGCGACGCCACCAAACGCTAGATTTTCGATTCCCGCTTGCTCAGGTCGAGATAGATGAGCACGGCACCCTTGAGCGTCGAGAGTTTGAGATCGTCCCCGACATGAACGGCGCTAAAGTCAACCGTAGCGTGCCCCGCCGCCAGCTTTGTTTTTACACCGTTATTGAGAACCACGAGAACGTGTCGCGCGTCGATCACTTTCACAACCCTCACGGCATACGTGCCATCAGGCAGCAGCGAAGCATCCATTGTTTTTCCGTTGGTCACGATCGCCGGCTGTGCTGCGGCGGCGATCAGAGCAACCGGGGCGGCATCGGGAGACCGATCCGTGACGCTGTCCACGAACGACGGCGCGCGGTGCGATCGTGAGGATGGGGCTATCGGGAGGCAGGGCGTCTTCTGGAATCGGAAGCGGCGTCTCATTTGTGATCTACCCGCAGACTCTCTGCGCGTGAGCGACGCTCGCGATATATTTCTGCCCTTGGACGATTTCCAAATCGGCATGCGAGCCGAAAGCGCCTAGGCGACGGCGATACTCGCTGCGAATGAAATGCAGGCGCAGCGTGTCGCCGTAAAAGTTGTTAACCGCCTCGACGTCAACCCGCAGATCGGCTGCTTTCCATCCGAATCCCCAAGGCCGCCGGGATTACCAGACTGCGCTTCGAGAACCATGCCGGTTGCTTCGTCACCTGCCTTGGCGACGATGCCCGTTGACCACCGTATCTTAGGTAACGGTGTAGGCGAGAGGTTCAGCACGCTCGGCATACTCACGCCCCAGGAGTTCCTCGCGCTTTACAAAATCAGCCAGCCTTCACAGTTACCGGTGGCTTCATAACAGGGCCCATCCCAAACGGGGGCACACATCCAAGATGGCGACGTGTGGGCGCGCGGAATCGACGTACCGAAGACCCTGATGAACCACAAGATCTTCCATGTAATTGCAGCTTCTTTATAGCAACATATGCTCCGCCAAGTCCGCTGGAGATAGCTGCGTCGTCGTAAAATTGGCAACGCAGGACGCCGTACAGTTGTGCAAAACGGTGCACCTCATGGTCCCACATCACGCGGAAGCAAACGGCAAATGCCCTCAACGATTGTACATTTGGAAACGGCCTACCCTCTGATATGCAGCCCTGAACTCGATTTGAACCTTCGGGATGAGGGCGCGTTTGGCAATCTAGCCCGCTTGATGTGCGTAAAGCCGCTCGTGGCGATGTTGCGCCGTGCCGTCTAAATGGAACCCCGGGCCCGATCGTGCGGATCGATTGGACGCGAATCTGCTGGCAAGAAACCAGCTTCCGTACAGGCGAGCCGAAGGTGAAGTGACCATTGCTGAGCGGCTCAGGTCGCTCTACGCGAGCAACCCTGATCGGATCGCCTGCACGTTCATCTCTTCGGGGCGGGCCGAGGCGATTACGTTTGGCGAACTGTATCGGCGGAGTCTCGCATATGCGGCGCAGTTTTCAGAACAAGGCGTCAAGCCGGGCGATTTGATCCTGGTCATCCTCCAGCATACACCGCATTTGTTCTACAGTTATCTCGGAGCCATTCTAGCGGGCGCGATTCCGTCGTTCATGCCGTTCCCCTCTCCCAAGCAGCGCGCGCAACTCTATTGGGCCGACCATGAAACCCTTTTCCACCGAATCGAACCACGTCTCATCGTTACGTATGAGCGCAATTTGTCGGACGCGCAAGCTAGCATTGCCGATTTTTCCATTCCAACGCTGATCGCAGGCGATGAAATACTGTCAGTCCCGGGCGATCCGGAGATCGAGTACGCCGGCTTCTCGTCCTCGCCCGACGATGTCGCATGTCTGCAGCACAGCTCCGGTACGACGAGTTTGAAGAAGGGCGTAATGCTGACGCATCGCGCCATTATCGACGAGGTGGCCGCCTACTCGCGAGCCATCGATTTCGGTCCTAGCGACAGCATCGCGTCGTGGCTGCCTTTGTACCACGATATGGGCTTTATTGCGTGCTTTATGACCTCGATGCTTGAGGGGACGCATTTGGTCCAGCTCGACCCATTCGAATGGACGATTCGGCCGCACATATTGCTGGAAGCGATGCAAGAATATCGCACGACGTTCTGTTGGCTGCCGAATTTCGCGTTTTCCCACATTGTGAATGCAGCGCCGGCGCAGGGGCACTGGGATCTTTCCGCGGTTCGCGCAATCATCGATTGCTCGGAGCCCTGCAAGAAAGAAACATTTGACCGGTTCGTTCGGCGTTTTGGCGGATGCGGGATACGTCTCGAAACGCTACAAGTTAGCTACGCCATGGCCGAAAACGTCTTCGCCGTCACCCAAACCTCGATCGACCGGCCAGTACGCGTGGCGACACTCGATGCCGGGACCTTCTCGTCGGGGAGGGCCGAGCCGGCTCATCCGAGCGGCCCCGCGATCTCGGTCGTCTCCTGCGGCCATCCGGTCGACGGCGTCGAGGTCAGGGTGTGGGACGAACATTCTAATGCCGTGCCGGACGGTATAATCGGAGAGATTGCGGTCGCGAGCCCGTTCCTCTTCACCGGATACTACAAACTTCCGGAAAAGACGCGCGAGCGCTTGCGAGGAGGTTGGTATGCGACCGGCGACATGGGTTTCATATTGGAAGGCGAACTTTTCGTAACCGGCCGCATTGATGACATGATCATCGTAAACGGGCGCAACTACTACGCTCACGAGATCGAGGCCATCGTCAATTCGGTTCCCTTCCTGCTTCCCGGACGCAACGTGGCGATCGGCGTCGACGACGCGCGAAGCGATGCCACTTCGGTGGTTGTTCTGGCAGAGTGTACTGCGGAGTGTGACACCGACCTTGCGGGCCGAGAGGTAAGGCGCATGATCCTCGAAAGACTCGGCCTTGCGATTCATTCGCTCGTGGCGTTGCCGGCAGGCGAACTTGTCAAGACGACCAGTGGGAAGATCAGCAGAACGAAAAATAAGCAGCTCTTCTTGGAGCGAGCCTTTACGACGACAGGTCATAGCGATGGAAGCTGAACGCGACGAGGTCCTCGAAAGAGTGGCTGCCGTAATGCGCCGAACTTTTCGTCTCCCGGAGAGCGTGGAGATCGATCGCCGAACCACGAGCGCCGACATCGCTGGTTGGGACTCCCTTTCGCATGCACTGCTTATTATGGGGATAGAGAAAGAATTCGGTCTAGCATTGCCGTTCGACAGAATGTACGACCTTGGCAACGTGGGCGAATTGGTCGACTTGATCCGTAGCATCCAGGCCGCCGAGTAAGCTCGATGCTGAAGACCTTGATCGTCTACGGCAACTGCCAGGCGGAAGCCATCTCAACGATCTTTCGCAAGGATCCAGTTACGGAGGAATGTTTTCGCGTCCTGTACTTGCGCAGCTTCGACCATCCAAGCGATGGTCGGGATGAGTTGCGTCCGGAGGACGTGCGCGATTGCGGTGTCTTGTGGGAGCAGCACGATCCACGCCCATTTCCGCACCGGGACGCATTGCCGGCTGATTGCCTGACCGTAAAATTCCCAGCGCTTGATTTTAATCTACTTTGGCCGTTCAATTGTCCCAATCCGTGCGATGAACCCGAGCCGCCGGTCTTTCCATTCGGGCGCTTCCCTTACGGCGACCGGATCATCATCGAGTCCATCGGCAAAGGGATGGCGCCGAAGAAAATCCTCAACTACTATCTGACCGGTTGGGAACGATACGGGATGGATCTCGATCGGCTGTTTAAGGTCGAGACGGCCCGTCTGGGCGCGCGGGATTCCCACTGCGATATCAAGATGAGCGACTTCGTGCTGGAGAATTTCCGTTCGGAACGGCTTTTCTGGACCAACAACCATCCAACCAGCGCGCTCCTTCGAGAGCTGATCCATCGTTTGCTCGCCGCCTCTGTGACGCACGAACCACTGCTCGACGAACTCGATCTCGACGCGACCATCTCCTACCGGTTTGCTCCAGAGGGCCCGCTGGGGGTCGTCAGCGTCCCGGTGCATCCGAAGATCGCGGGGCACTTCGACCTAAAGTGGTACAATGCCGCCGAGCGCCATCAAAACTTCGGCGGCGTGACATACTCGGGGGGCGAATACGTCGAAACGATGATCCGCGAAGCGATATCCTTCCGCGAGACGGGGAAAAGCGGCAAGGTGGTACCTCAAACGATCCAGCCCCGCGCTAAGACTTTGATCGTGTCCGGAGACGTGCAAGCCGAAGCATTGGCTAGTCTTCTGCGCAGCGTTCCGCGCATCGCCGCGAAATTCGAGATCGTCTACGCGAGCAATGCGGACAAGCGGGCCATTCCAAACAAGAAACTTGCGGCTTGCGCGGTGCTTTGCGAGCAACAAGATTCCGATAGCTTGACGATGTCGAAGAAATTGTCCCAAGACTGCCTGCGCGTGACGTTCCCGCGGCTCCAACTCAACTTACTCTGGCCTTTTAACTGTGTCAATCCGTATAACGAGCCGGAACCGCCCGGGTTTCGCTTCGGGCGTTTTCCTTATGGCGACAGTTTCGTCCTGAACTGTGTCGGCCGCGACGTGCCCCCGCCCGAAATCATGAGTTATTGCCTCTCCGTGGAATGGAGTCAGTCGTGGCCGGATCTGGACCAACTGCAGCAGGGAGAAAGCACGCGATTGCTTGCGCTGGATGCGCAGAATACGGTGAAGATTGGTTCGTACATCTTGAACCATTTTCGAACCGAGAGGCTTTTCTGGACGGTGAATAACCCGACGAATAAGCTCTTCGCGGAATTGCTGTTCCAGCTTCTCCATGCGTGTTTTGGTTCGATGATCGAGCGCGGCGCCACCGATTTCGAGGGAATCGCGGCGCGCGAGATCTTCGGAACGCTCAACGTTCCGATTCACCGCAACGTCGCCAAGCATTTCGGATTGAGCTGGTACGATCCGAGAGAGCGTCACAATTACTTCGATCGCGAGCGCCTGTCATACAACCAGTACTTTGAGGAGCTGATCGAGAGTTCGTACTATTTCAAACGCCTTCGCGCGCAAACGGCCGGTTAGCGTTGCATGCTCAAGACCTTGATCGTCTACGGCAACTGTCAAGCCGAGGCCGTTGCAACGATCCTTCGGGAGGATCCGGTAGCAGAGGAACGTTTCCGAGTCCTGTACTTGCGCAGCTTCGACCATCCGAGCGACGGTCGGGACGAGTTGCGCCCGGAAGACGTGGCCGACTGCGGCGTCTTGTGGGAGCAACACGATCCCCGCCCGTTCCCGTATCGTGACCTATTGCCGGCCGGCTGCTTGACGGTCAAGTTTCCGGCGATCGATTTCAACCTGCTTTGGCCGTATAACTGCCCCAATCCATACGACGAACCCGAGCCACCAGCTTTCCCATTCGGGCACTTCCCGTATGGGGATCGGATCGTTATCGAATCCATCGACAAGCAGACGCAGCCCGAGAAAATTGTCGGCTACTATCTCAGCGGCTGGGCGCAATACGGAATGGACCTCGATCGGCTCTTTCAGATCGAGTCATCGCGGCTGGTCGCGCGCGATGCACACTGTGATGTCAAGATAAGCGACTTCGTTCTGGGGCGTTTCCGTGACGAGCGACTTTTTTGGACCGCCAACCACCCAACCAGCGCTTTGCTTCGCGAGTTGATCCATCGTTTGGTGCACGCGTCGGCTTCGCACGAACCTCTCCTTGACCTACTCGACCTCGAAGCGACCATAGCCCATCGGTTTTTTCCGGAGGGGCCGCTCGGCATCGTCAGCGTCCCGATTCACCCGAACGTGGCCGAACACTTTGGCCTTGAATGGTACGATGCCGACGAGCCGCACCGGGGCTTCGGCGGAGTCGCATACTCCAGCAGCGAGTACTTCAAAGCGATGGTCCGGCACTCAATCGAGGTCAAACGCCGGCGGGAGTCGTAGTCCGGAACGCGCTCATTCGGAGGTCAGCATCCGGGAGGCGTCGTAACCTATTGAGTTCCGCGACTTCAGTCGACCGGCTGTTTCCAGTCGGTCCCGAATCTCTGCCCAGGGAGCCATTCTCTGAGATGTCAGCCTCAGCGACCGATGGACCGGGCCGCCCGGTGGAATCGACCACGGTAACGGCTGGTCAGAAAACCGAAAGCAATGTACGCGAGAGTCGTGCGCGCGTTGCCGCAAAGTTGACCGAGGTCTTTGAGGCCAAGCGGCGGCTCGCGCGCTTGCGCAGCGATTACGTCATCATCGAGAAGAGCAAGTTTTCCCGCCTTCGTAGTTTCTTGCTCGTTTTCAAATCTCTGCTCGGCCTCAGCTCGAAGAATGACCTGTTCGCGGCGGTTTCCGGGGCCGGCGCGCTCTCCGTCATTTCGACCGAGCCGTTGCGCCTGCCGGAAATGGCCCAGGTGAATCGACGGTATGAATCGATCATCGATTCGTTTAAAAGACGCGCGTCAAACGTCGACGCCTTACAGCCCCCCCTCGTCTCGATCATCATTCCGGTCTACAACCAGTGTGCGGTCACCATGCGTTGCCTGAAATCGATTGCCGACACATGGTTTGATACGCTAAGGGTGGAGATCATCGTCGTCGATGATTGTTCGAGCGATGAAAGCGCGAGCGTCCTCGCGCTGCTTCCGGGTGTTACCGTTATTCGTAATGCGTCGAATCATGGTTTCATCTATTCGTGCAATCGCGGCGCGGCCATCGCGAGTGGACGGTACCTCTGTTTCCTCAACAACGATACAGAAGTTCGCAATGCGTGGCTGGACTATTTAGTCTCGACGCTCGAAGGCGATTCAACGGTAGGCGCAGTTGGAGCGAAGCTAATCTATCCGGACGGGCGCCTCCAGGAAGCCGGCAACATCATATGGCGCGACGGCTCGGGCTGGAATTACGGCCGGTTCGATAACCCGGCGGATCCCTTGTTTAACTTTGTGCGCGAGGTCGATTACTGCTCCGGGGCGTGCTTGCTCGTGAAGGCGGACCTTTTCAGAGGCGTCGGCGGCTTCAATGTCGACCTTATGCCGGCCTATTACGAAGATGCGGACCTCTGTTTTGCTTTGCGCGAACTCGGTTACCGTACGCTCTACGAGCCCCGTTCCGAGGTAGTCCACTACGAGGGCATCAGTTCGGGAACGAGTACCAGTAGCGGAACCAAGAGCTTTCAGGAAGTCAATAAGCTCAAGTTCCAGCGACGCTGGCGGCACGCTTTGACAACCCACTCCGATAACGACTCGGCGCAGGTCTACAAGGAAGCTCGCCGGCTGGGTTCCTCGCAACGCACGATTTTAGTCGTCGATTCCTACGTGCCATTACATGATCGGGAAGCCGGCTCGGCGCGACTCTTCGAGATCATCAAGTTGCTGCGGCAGGCCAATTGGCGCGTAGTCTTCTTACCTGACAATTGGGCTGGTATGCAGCCGTATACGAGCGACTTGCAAGCCTTAGGCGTTGAAGTCGTTCATCACGTGGAAGGGTCGCGTACGCCGGAGGAGCGGCTTCGCGAATTGCTGCTCACCATCGACGTCGCCTGGGTATCTCGGCCCGAACTTTGTGAGAAGTGGCTTCCGATACTTCGCGCAAACTCGCGCATCCGGGTGCTGTATGACACCGTCGACTTGCATCACGTGAGAGTCCGTCGCCAAGCGGAACTCGAGGGGACGACCGAATCGCAACCCTGGAAAGCCATCGAAGCGCTCGAGTTGGCGTGTGGGCAGGGTTCCGACGCAACGATTACGGTCACCGAGCAAGAGAAGTCGACGCTCGAGGCAGCGGGCATTCATCCGGTATACGTCATTCCTACGATCCATAACGCCAAAGTCACGACTCCCCGTAACTATGCTGAGACGAGCGGTCTGCTGTTTATCGGTGGATACGGGCATGCCCCGAACATCGATGCGGCGCAGTGGCTCTGCAGCGAGATCATGCCGATCGTCTGGCGCGCCGTGCCGAACATGCGCGTCACCTTGCTCGGGAACAATCCGCCGCGGGCGGTGACCAGTCTGCGCTCCCGCCTCGTCGACGTGCCGGGCTTCATCGCTGATGTCGAACCATTCTTTCTGTCGCATCGTCTTTTTGTGGCGCCGTTGCGATTCGGCGCCGGGATGAAGGGCAAGATTGGTCATGGCCTCTCGTACGGCTTGCCTGTCGTTACGACGAGCATCGGTGCAGAAGGCTTTGGATTGCGGGATACCTATGATTCGATGATCGCGGATGGTACGGCCGGCTTTGCCGCGGCGATCCTGCGTTTGTATTCCGACTCGAACCTTTGGAACCAAGTTTCGCGAAACTCCATCGCGACCTTGGAGCCATTCACGAGCACCGCAGTATCAAGCAGCCTGCTGCAAATGCTGCACGCCGTGCTTGAGGTCAATCGGGTCGACGTCGCCTAGTGCGCACATGATCGAACTCGTCCGAGCAGATCACCGGGAGGACACGCACGACGAGCCCCGCCCTCGAATCATCGCGGTTGTTCCCGCCTATCGTGCGCGAGCGACGCTCCGTCACGTGGTCGAGAGGGTGCTTGAGGTCGTCGATCTGGTGGTCGTCGTCGACGACGCTTGCCCCGAGCAGAGCGCCGAGGTTGTTCGAGATTACGATGCCCGCGTTACTGTTTGCGTTCATTCGAAGAATCGCGGCGTCGGCGGCGCGATGAAAACGGGGATCACGGAGGCGCTGCGTTTGGGCGCCGATTACGTCATCAAGATCGATGCTGACGATCAAATGGATCCGAGCTACGTTCCGCAGATGATCGATGTGCTCGAAGGCAATCCCGAGGTCGATCTGGTTAAGGGAAATCGCTTTACCGACGCGGCGACGATCCGAACGATGCCGCTAGCTCGTCTGGTAGGGAACGCCGGTCTTACCTTCTTGGTAAAATTCTCAAGCGGCTACTGGTCGCTGGTCGACCCGACCAACGGTTACTTGGCGATTCGAACCCAGGCTCTTGATAACGTCGAGCTTTCGAAACTTGCTGAGCGATATTTCTTTGAGACCGATCTTCTGTGTTTGTTCGGCTTGCGCCGTCGGATCATTGCCGAAATGGAGATGCCCGCAATCTACGGCGCCGAGCGAAGTTCGCTCTCGATCTCGCGCGCGCTGATCGGCTTTCCACCGCGCCTTATTGCGCGATTCATCCGCCGTATCTTCTTCAATTACTTTATCACTGAAATCAATCTTGGAAGCGTATGTGCGGCGCTTGGTTTTCCGCTGCTCGTGATCGCGATCGTCTTCGGCGGTCATGAGTGGGCGATCGCCCTGGAATCACGCGTGGGGCGACCGACCGGAACGGTCATCCTCGCCCTCTTGCTTTTCATGACCGGTTTTCAACTCTCGCTACAGGCGTTCTTGTACGACGTCCAGTTCTCGATGCGCACGCTGAAAGTGCGGGGAAGACGCGGTGCCGCAAAGCCGGCGGAGGGCATCCCATTTCCGTAATTCGGCGGACGCTGGCCTCCGTGTGCGCGCTTTCGTTACTCGGGTGCTTGACGAATAAGCGAATAAGCGATATCGGAACGCCGGCTCCTCAAGTCAGCGGTACGAGTGCCGCCTGGCTTCCGGTGGGAGTAATCCTCCCGCCGCTTCGACAAATCCCGCTCGAAGTTGATGGGCTATACCCGTCGATGACGCGGAATGATCCGATGTGTTGTTGGCTCGCACCGCGGGCGCGAGTTCGGACGGCGAAAGCGGTTGTTGCGTCGCGTGTTCATTTGACGATCTTCGTGCCGCCGTATCCGTTTTTCGAGCGTCACGCGCAGGGCGTGACGCTCTCGATCGGGCCAGTGCACTTTGGGCGGCGATGCTGCTATGGACCCGGCGTCCACACCCTCTCGTACGAGCTTCCGGCCCGCCTGAAGGCGCGAATCGGCGAGATCGTGCTGACGCTTGCTACCGACTACGATTTTGTTCCCACGAACGAAGGCATGAGTGCCGATTCACGCCACTTGGGCGTCGTACTCTCGCGCGTTGATTATCCTCCCGACGCCGACGCCAAGTAAGATCCACCAGAACGTGCCGATCTTCGGAAAGAAGATCAGCAAGTCGAACACTTCGTGAAGGGCGAAACCGAGGCTGGCGGCCATGATGCCGAGCAGCAACGGGTCGCGCAGACCCGCCTTAGCAAAGGTCGCAATCGACGCATAGAGCGTCCAGAGCGTCGCGGCGAGAAGCGGCAAGCCGCCTTCGGCGAGCGCCTGGAGATAGAGGCTGTTGGCGTGCGTGCGAACCCCCTCGAGGCCCGTCGAAGGAAGTTCGAGTTCGTAGTTTCCGGCGCCGACGCCGAGCAGCGGGCTACGCTTCCAGAGCGCGAGCGCCGCCGCCCACAGCTCGGAGCGGGTTGCAAGGCCGTCAGGGCTGCTGACTTCTTGCACCGAAAAGACCCTGGTAAGGCCGCCAACCGCCGCGAGACCGCCCAAGGCGACTGCGCAGGTGCCGATGACTGCCGATAGCGCTAGGCGCACGTTCGCGCCGCGCGATAGCACCAGAATGAGACCGACGGAAGCGACCGTCGAGGCGATGCCTGCGCGCGACAGCGTCAAGACCAGGCACACGGAGGCGAGCGCCCCCACGCCGAGAGCCAGCCGATCCTTGGCAAGCAGGGCGAGCGCAAAGAGAACCGGCACCGCCAAACCCAGGTAACCCGCGAGCTGGTTGGGACCTTCGAGCGGCCCCGCGATTCTTTGAACGACCTGCCCCCCAACAGACGCCGCTGAGGGAGCCCCGATGAATTCTTGCGCGAGCGCCTCAAGGGAGACCAGCGCCACGACACCCAGCAACGCGAAGCGAAATGGGCGCAGGTCCGGATCCGCGACGGTCGCCACGACGCAGCAGCCGAAGACGATCGCGTACTCGAGGGACTTTAGGGTTTCACGCGCGACCACATCGATATAGGTTGCGGGGATCGCACTGAGCGCGTTCGCAGCGACCAGCGCCAGCGCGCCGATCGTCAGCGGGCGCGCTTGAGGCGCCCAAAGGGCGCGCAGCGGAACACGTTTGACGAGCAGCGCCACGACGATGCCGGCGAGTACGGCTTTGGGCAACGTCAGGGTCGTTCGCCCGATCGAATGGTAGAACGCGAACGGATCCACGAAGAGCAGCAGCGCGATGCCCCAAGCCGGCCGCCGGAATGTCACAATGGCTCCCACGATCGCCGCGGCCGCGAACGCGAGCGCGGAGAGCACGTCGAGAGGCTGCGCGATCATGCCGCCCTAGCGTGGACCCGTCTCACCGGTTACGGTTGGAGGGGGAGACCGCCGCGTGCCGCTTTGAGCTGAGTTTCAATCGGCCATTCGCTGAATGCGAAGATTATCAGGATGATAAAATTGACCAACGGGATGAACATCAGCAACGAGAGCGCGCCGCTGTAGCCTGCCTTGCTCGCTATGCGCCAGTAGATCCAGACCGAAAAAGCAATGATCGCCGCGATGATGATGAAGCCGACCAGGCCCATCGCTCCGGCCGCGGCCGTAGCGGCGGCAGTCGCGTCTTGGTTGTTCATGGATGCCTCGTTTCTGTGGTGACGTGAGATATGACAAAAGGCCGGCACGGTTAATGCCGCGCTGATTGGACTAATAGCGACGCCGCGTCACCGTTCCCTCGTTTGGACCGAACGGGAGGGTCGGTCCCGGGCTTGGCCAACACCGCCGCAGTGCGTGTACTGGTGACGGGCGGCGCGGGTTATATCGGGGCCGTACTCTGCGAGCACCTCTTGAAGGCCGGCCATCGGCCGGTCGTGCTCGACCGTTTCTTTTGGGGCCGCGGGCCGCTCGAGCATCTCAAGGTTGAAACAATCTCCGGCGACCTGCGCGATATGCGCGAGGAGTGGCTCGACGGCATCGACGCGGTCATGCACTTGGGCGGTCTTTCCAACGATCCGACCGCGGAGTACAACACCGACGCGAATTGGCAGATGAACGCGGTCGCGACCGAAAAATTGGTCGCTCTCTGCAAGGCCCGAAAGATTCGGCACTTTACCTTTGCCTCGAGCGCTTCGGTCTACGACACCGAATCCTCGGCGACCGAACTCGAACGCTCGCCGATGATGTGCGACGAAGCGACCACGCTCGCGCCGCGGGGCGCCTACTCGATTTCAAAGGTCCATGCGGAAAAAACGATCCTCGCCGCCGCCGGTGACGATTTCGCCCCCGTCATCTTTCGGCAAGGCACGGTCTACGGCTGGAGCCCGCGCATGCGCTTCGATCTGGTCGTCAACACCTTTATCAAGGATGCAATGATCAACCGTCGGCTGTTCTTGCACGGTGGAGGCTGGATGTGGCGGCCGCTGGTCGACGTGAGCGACGTCGCGCGCGTGCACGTAATGGCACTTGAAGTGCCACTCGAGAAGATCGCCGGCCAGATCTTCAATGTCTTGGAAGAAAACTACCAAATCCGCCAGTTGGCGATGCTGGTCGCCGGTTCGTTTGCCATCAAAGACATGCCTATCGATCTGGTGGAAACGCCGCTTCCCGCGTTGGTGCGTAACTATCGCATGAGCAACGCGAAGCTCTCGAAGGCGATCGGCTTCACGCCATCCGTCTCGGTCCTCGAATCGATCCAAGCGATGATCGAAAAGCTGCCGCAGGCGGTCGAAGAGTTAGCTCATCCGCAATACTACAACATTCGCTGGATGACGCTGCTCGAGGAGATCCATTCGTCGCAGCGGCCTTTCGACTCGATCTATTGAGCTGAGAGCGCCCGCCGCTCCTCAACGATCCGGCGGCACAGTGCACGCGCTTCGTCGAGATCGGTGCCACCCCGCCGTAGAAAGAGCTTGCGCCAATACGCCCTGCCGGAGAGTTTTCCGATCACATCCGAGGCCCGTGCGGCATCGAGCAGGCCGGCGTGCGTCTGGACGAGCACCGTCGGTGCGTCGCCTAGCAGCGGTAGCCGGTGCATCAGCTGCTCCTGTTGATCGGCCCACACGGCATCGCCCCAACGCTCGCGCAATGCTTCGAGGCACGCATCGTAGGCCGACAAGTCGTGTTCGGCATTGAACTCCGCCGCCAGCCCGTACAGTTTATGCCGCTCGCGCAAAGCCGTCGCCGCCTCTTCGCGCGATGCGCGAAACGCATCGAAGACCCGAAAGTCATCCCACTCGAGAAATGACTCGATCGGATCGAGCGCTCGCGGATTCGGCCAAATCTCCCGCAACGCTTCTTGGAGCACCCGTTCGAACATCCGGGTCGTGTGATGAAAGTATACGGTGGCGAACATCATGTAGCGCGCTAGCACAAACGACTCCAGCGCGACCAGCCCGCGCCCGTCCACTCCCAACACGCCGCCATTAGAATCGAAGACGCGCAGCGAGCCAACCAGTTGATCGGAATCATAGCGCCCACTAGCAACACCCGTGAAGTAGGCGTCGCGCAGCAGATAGTCCATCCGGTCCGCGTCGAGGTTCGGTCCGCTGACGATCTCCTTCAGGACGGCATTGCGCGGCGCCGGCTGCCCCGTAATGAGTGAGACGACATCGTTGTGATCGACGCCCAGCGCATCGAGCGCCGAGCGCACTTCCGACAACGCTAAGATCGCCCGCGTCCGCTGTTCGTGTCGAACGCCGAGGACCGCCTCGCATGCATGGCTGAACGGTCCGTGCCCGACATCATGGAGCAGCAAGCTTGCGCGCAACAGTTTGCGCTGCGCTTGATAATCGCGCTCGTCGCTAAACCAGCCGCCATCGTGCCGCCGCAGCGAATCGAAGATCCGCTCCCCCATCGCGAGCGCCCCAAGCGCATGGCTGAAGCGCGAATGCTCTGCAGCCGGAAATGCCAGGTACGCCAGGCCCAATTGCCGCAAGCGCCGCATCCGCTGCAGCGGCGCGCAATCGAGTAGCGCGACCTCACCCGCCTCCAGCTCAATAAAATGATGAATCGGATCGAAGATCCGCTTCATCGAGCACGCTCGAGATCGATCCTACTCATATCCTCGTCTATTCGGAGGTCCGCAACCCGCCACCCGGCACCCCCAAAGGCGGGCCACAAAGCGACCATCGAGAACCTAGAGACAACACGTGCGCATCGACCAAAACACCATTCGCGAGATTCTAGCTCGAACCGATATCGGCGGATTCATCGGCAACTACGTCGCGCTGCGCAAGCGCGGCAACGATCTCGTCGGCCTGTGCCCGTTCCACGGTGAGAAGACGCCGTCGTTTCACGTCCATCCGGATCGTGGATTCTTCAAGTGCTTCGGTTGCGGCGAGGGCGGCGACGTCTTCAAGTTCGTGCAACTCTTGGAGGGCGTGGCCTTCCCGGAAGCGGCGCGCATTCTGGCCAAGCGAGCCGGAGTCGAACTTGAGGCGGAGTCTCCGGCCGCAGCCCGCGTGCGAAGCGAGAAAGAACTGATCTACGCCGCGAACGAGCTGGCCGCCGCATTTTTTCACACCACGTTGAAACTCTCGCCCGAAGCGGAGATCGCGCGAGCGTACTGCGAGCGACGCGGCTTGAGCGCGGCGACGATCGACGGATTCCGGCTCGGCTATGCGCCGGCACGCTGGGATGGGCTGGTGCTCGAGTTGACGGCCGCGCAGATCGACCTCGGCCTGGCCGAGCGCGCGGGACTCGTCAAGGCCGGCCAGCGCGGATACTACGATTTTTATCGCGGGCGGCTGATGATTCCGACGTACGCCACCACGGGCGAGGTCGTCGCGTTCGGTGGCCGAGCGCTCGATGATTCAGAACCGAAGTATCTCAACACATCGACGACCCCTGTCTATATGAAGGGACGCGGTCTGTACGCGCTCGAGCGAGCGCGGCGTGCCGCCGTCGACAAGGAAGCGCTGATCGTCGTCGAGGGTTATTTGGACTGCATCGCCCTGCACCAGGCCGGTTTCACCAACGCCGTGGCTTCCCTCGGAACCGCGTTTACCGCAGACCAAGCAGCCGAGCTGCGAAAGTATGCCGAGCGGATCTTCGTCGCCTTCGATGCCGACGCCGCCGGGACGACTGCAACCGCCAAGTCCATCGACGTGTTAAGTGCTTCGGGCTGCACGGCATATATCGTGCAGCTTCCGATCGGCGAGGACCCCGACACCTTCATTCGTACCTACGGCGCGGCCGAGTTCCAGACGCGGCTCGACACGGCGCTCCCCTGGATTCAATTCAAGCTCGACCGCGAGGTCGACGAGATCGTCGCAAAGCGACTTGCGCCTGCGCAGGCCGCACGCAATGCGGAGACCTTGGTTCGGGCGCTGCCGCGCGAAGAGTGGGATCGCTGGCGCGTCTATCTCGCGAATCGGCTCGGCTTGGCGGCCGACGATCTGCGCAAGAGCCGTTTCGTGGGAAATCCGAATAGTTTCGCGCCGCGCGAAGGGGCGGCCGCCTTCGTGCGACACCACGCGCCGGCGGCGGAACTGCCGGGCATCGAACGCGATATCCTAACGACACTGCTCGAGGAACCCGCGCTCGTTGCGGAATATGCGGGCCGGATTCCCGAAGCGATCTTCAAGGACGAACGGTTCCTATCGGTCTACCGAACGCTCGTCGCGGCGGGGGCCGATCTGCTGACGGTATCGGACGCGCTCGCGGTGTTCGGCGACGACCGCGATTCGATCGAGACGCTGGTGGCGCTGCAGAAGGCCGAACGCTCCTCGAAGGTCCGGTTTCCGGATAGCGCGGCGCGCCGCGCTCATCTCGACGCGATCGTCGACCGACTTGAAGAAAGTCAGTTGCATCGCCGCAAAAAGGAACTTTCCGAACGGATCGACCGCTTGGTAGAAGGCGGGGAGCCTATCCCGCAGGACCTCAGGGACGAGCACCAGGGCTTGGTCCAACGGCTCGACCGCTCCGCGGGAAAACGACTCGGTACGAAATGAACGCGGCTCGCTAGGGCGAAGAGAAAAAAAACAACACGCCAAGAAAGGGGGTGAGAAAAACATGGCACGCAAGAAGACTACGCAGCCGGCGGCCGAGCCGCAGAGCGCGGCTTCGCTCGAGGAGTCGATTCGCAAACTGATCGAACGCGGGAAGAAGCGCGGGTCGTTGACCTATGAAGAAATTAACAGCGTTTTCGAAAACGTTGAAGAGGTCAGCCCCGAGCGCATCGACGACCTGTTCGAAGAGATCGCGACGATGGGCATCGAGATCGTCGACGAGGCGAAGGAAGAGAAGCCTCCCGCCGAGGGCGAGGATGCCTCCGACGCATTGCCGGCGGGGCTCTCGCTCGACGATCCGGTCCGGATGTATCTCAAGGAGATCGGTCGCGTTCCGCTGCTTTCGATGGAAGAAGAGAAGACGCTCGCGATGGCGATCGAAGCCGGTGAGCTGGAAGCGCAGAAGAACGGCGCGGCCGACAACCTGACGATCGAGCACGGCTACGAAGCGAAGCGGAAACTGACCGAGGCCAACCTGCGCCTCGTCGTTTCGATCGCGAAGAAGTACGTCGGTCGCGGCATGCTCTTCTTGGACTTGATTCAAGAGGGCAATCTCGGCCTGATCCGTGCGGTAGAAAAATTCGACTATCGCAAAGGGTATAAGTTTTCGACGTACGCGACCTGGTGGATTCGCCAGGCAATCACGCGCGCGCTCGCCGACCAGGCGCGGACGATTCGCATTCCCGTGCACATGGTCGAAACGATCAACCGGCTGATCAAAATCTCACGCCAGCTCTTGCAAGAATTGGGTCGCGATCCGACGGTCGAGGAGATCGCAACCGAGATGGGTCTGACGCCGGAGAAAGTTCGCGAAGTCATCAAGATTTCGCAGGAGCCGATCTCGCTCGAGACGCCGATCGGCGAAGAGGAAGACTCGCACCTCGGCGACTTCATCGAAGATCAGGAAGCCGTCGCGCCGGCTGAAGCCGCTTCGGTCATGCTGCTCAAGGAGAAGATGGCCGACGTTCTCAAGAATCTGACCGATCGCGAGCGCAAGGTGCTCGTGCTGCGCTTCGGCCTCGAGGATGGCCACCAGCGTACGCTCGAGGAAGTCGGTCAAGAGTTCGGCGTCACCCGCGAACGGATCCGCCAGATCGAAGCGAAGGCGCTCCGCAAGCTGCGGCATCCCTCGCGCGGTAAAGCACTCAAGGATTACTGGTCGTCGGAGTAGCCTCGTGTTCGCAGCGCTGTTGCTCGCCGCCACGCTCGCTTTCGCCGTCGAACCGCCGGCCTCGCCGGCCCCCGAGCTGACGCCGGAGGCCATTGCGACGCCCAAGGTTCCGCTCAAAGAGATTGGGCGCATCCGCGCGACGACCGCGTTCTGCCGCGGTTTCATCACGCACTTCAATGCCTCGGCGACGACGATGCTCGCTAACGACGCCGAGATCTCATACATCGACTTCTCGCTGGGCGGACTCGAAAAACACTTCCGCGCCTTCAACAGTGAGAAGCTTCTCTACGAAGATCGCCTGCGATTGATGGCGTACGTCAAGGTGTTAGCCGCGCAGTTGCAGCCGCTCCAAAATGAAATCAACGAGCTGCGCCGCAGCGCCGCGCTCACGACCGACCCGGCCAGGGCGAAAGAAACGCGCGACGTCGCCACCTCGATGCAGAAAGCGTACGATAAGCAGCGGCAGATCGCGCTCGATACGCAAACGGTCATTTGGGCCCTGGTCGATGCCACGGCCGGTAAGACGAATACCGCGATCAATACGAGCCTGCCCGGGCTCGGGAGCGACGATCCTAACATGTCGTTCTCGCCGGCGGCGATGCGCGACGTGAAGAGCTACCTCAAGTTCCAGAACCAATTGGATCGCATCGGCGACGCCGAGAGCGCCGCCGCCGCGCTCGCCGAATCCGTCGTCGGGAGTTGCTAGCGAGCCGCTGGCTTCAGGACATTCCGCCGCCCTTGACGACTTTGACGTCGGGGTTCATCTCGGCGAAGGCGCCGTTCACATTGGGCAGCACCCACACCTGAAGATCCCAAATCGCCGGGAACAGGAAGACGAAACGCACGTCCTTCACATTCTTGACTTTCCCCGCTTTGACGAAGTCTTCGGGATCGGGTCGCATAAAATTCGCACCGGCCATATTCGCATTCGCGTACAGCTTGGGCCCGGCGCCGCCGTATTTGGTCGTACCGTTCGGGCCGACCAGACCGAAGTGGACGTGCGCGCCGAACTTCGTCCAGCGGCGCGGATCGACACCGAACCTTTGCGGAGCGGCCGCCGAATCGGCTTGCAGCACCGAGAAGTCCGCGCCGAGTAGCCGGCCGTTTACATCGTACCACAGCTGGCTCGGATGCGCTTCATCGATACTCGTCCAATGCCGGTTCGCGTACGAGATCGAGCCGGAATTATCTTCGTCGGTGTAGCGAACGTAGCCGGCCATGCGCGCACTTTCAGGTGTGGGAAAACGCGCCTGAAGATCTGCGCTGACTTTGCTTACGAACGGCATCTCGTTCGCAGTCGGAGTGGCCGAGGGTTTGTCGTCGGCGGCGTGCGCTACGCCGGCGACCAGACCAAAGGCTAGGAAAAGGCTCGCAAGAGAACGTCTCATGCGAGCCGACTGCGCCCTGGCTTTACTTGGTCCCTGTTGGGGATGGGGCCGGGGCGGGCGAAGCCGAGATGTCGGGGGCCGGCGTGAAGACCTCGTCGGGTGGCGGGGTCTGCGGCGTCGGGACCGCGGTGGGCCTCGGTTTGGGCGTCGCTCGCGGGGGCGGCGGCTGCTGGGTATAGAACGGCGCCGGCGTCAAATCCGAGTGCGGCACGTCGAAGTTCATCACCATGGGCGGCGGCGGGATGATCGCGATCGCGGCCGTGTTTCCGGCGTCGACCGTGGCTCCGGTCAAGGCGCGAAGAACGCTGCCCACCGGCAAGACGATCTCGTGGCCCTTACGGAGCGCGGTATAGAAACCGGCGATAGGAATGAAGACGTCGGTGATCGTGTCGGTCGTACCGCGCGTCGCAAGTTGGCCGCCCGTGTGTTCGACGGTCAAGTACTCGCGATGGGCGCGAATCGGCAGCGTCCCGATGCCCTGCAGCATGAGCGGCTGAATAACGATCTGAACGGATCCGTCATTATCGCTCGCCGCCGCTTTGTGCACGCTGACGATCGTCAGCGTTGCGGGCGTGCCCTCGGGCGCGAGCGTCACGTTGTTGACGATCAGCGGGGACTGAAGATGCATGTGAACGATCTGACCGGCTAGCGACTTGCCCGAACTGATCGGGTCGTCGAGGACGAAATACAGCGGCGATCCGAACGGAAGCGAGGACGCGTTCGGAGGCGCCGGCGTTGGGGTCGTCGTCGGCGTGGATCGCGGCACATCGGGAGGCGGGATTGCGCGGGCTGCCGGCGTCACGCCGAAGAGAAGCGCCACAAGTCCGAACGCGACCGCCAAGTGTCGCGCGCGCGGCACTACGATGCTTTCTTCTCGCTTGCTTCCCGAGCGGCGGCGGCTGCCTTCTTGCCTTCTTCGATCAACTGTTTGACCTTCTGGCCGCCCTTTTGGCCGATCTCTTCATAGAACGCCGGTCCGTAGCGGTCGCGAGTGGCTTCGCCACCTTTCTTGCCGCCCTTCTTTCCGATCAGTTCATAAAACTCGTGGCCATGGGCAAGCTTCGTGGCTTCTCCGCCCTTGCGGCCGATTTGCTCGTAGAATTCTGGGCCGTACTTGCGCTTAACGGTCTCGCCGCCTTTTTGGCCGGCCTCGCGTACCGTCATGCCGCCGCCGGGTTTGCGCTTGAGAGTCGACATTCGATGGGTTTACCTTCCGTCAATGGGTTGTCTTGACGCCGCTCGCCCTACCGGGGAGGGTCGGGGATGGAGCGCCTGCCATAACATAACGTATACCCGTCTCGGAAAGTTGGGCCACGGAACGTGAAGCTTTTTGTCATGCTTGCTTGCGGCATGTTTTTTCTCAGCGTTATCCCAGGAATCGGCGCCCAGCAAAATTCAGAGCGTGTGATTGTCGGCGCGGAAGCCCATCGCACCGTCGATCCGGCTGTTGTCGGCATGCTCGGCGACCCGCAACTCGCGGCGCGCGCGGCACTCGCCCTTGGCCGCAGCAAAAAGCCCGAAGCGCGCACGTATCTGCGCGGCTTGCTCTCAAGTCCGCGCACGACCGTACGCGCGATGGCCGCATACGCACTCGGCGTGCTGGAAGATCCCGATGCGCTGACGCTGGAACGCCAGGCCGCTCTCAGCGATTCCGACTCTTCGGTTCGCTATGCGGCAATCGATGCGGTTGGCCGCATTTGCACTGCGACACCGGATCGCGCCACGCGTGAAGTAGCGGACGACGTTATCGCCGTTCTCCGCAACGACACGGACCCAACCGTTCGCGGCCACGCGGCGGTAGCGCTCGAAGTTTTTCGCAGCCTTTCCGAAACCGACGCAACGGTGATCGCCGTCGCGCTGGTCGACGCGTTCGACCACGATCGCGATCGCTCGGTGCGCTGGCACGTGATGTGGACGATCTTCCGCGGCTACGCAACCCGCGTCGATCGCGGACCGCTCGCGCGCGCACTCATCGATTCCGACGAACTCGTACGCATCGAGGCCATCCGCGCCTGGGCACGCCGCGCCGACACCGACGCCGCAGTACTCGTCACGCCGCTCCTCAACGATCGCTCGTGGCGCGTCCAACTCCAAGCCCGCGAAACGCTCCATGCGCTCGCCAAAGAACCGGCCACCGACCATCTCAAGGAACTGCCCGCGAACTTGCACCTGCCTCCCTCCGACCGTGCGAATAGTGAAGTTGCCCTGCCGCGTCCGGTCCCTGCGCCAAGCGCCGGCGCGCCGACGACCGACGATCTGCTCGACCCGCTTCCGCTGCAATTGCGCAGCGCCGCCGAGATGAACGGCCCAATGCGCGGCAACCACCCACGCGTCCGCATCCGCACCACCAAAGGCGACATCGTCCTGCGCTTGTATCCCGAATGGGCGCCGAACACCGTCGCGAACTACCTTAGACTCGTCAATCGCGGCTACTTCGACGGCAATCGCTGGTTCCGCATCGTGCCCGACTTCGTCGTGCAAACCGGCGACCCGAACGACAATGGTGAAGGCGATGCCGGCTACACGATCCCCGCCGAAGAGAATCCGGTGGAACAGCGCACCGGCATCATCTCGATGGGCCTCAACTACAAGGACAACCATGCCATCCGCGACTCGGCCGGGACGCAGTTCTACATCACGATCTCGCCGCAACTCCACCTCGACCGCGACTTCACCGTCTTCGGCGAAGTCGAGAGCGGCATGAACACCATCGCCCGCCTGATCGAAAGCGACCGCATGGTCCGTGTAGAGCGGTTGCCGGATCGTTAGCGAGAGAGCAGTGACCGAACGACGAAGAACACATTTTCTTTGCGTTCGGTGATGCGGCGGTAGAAATAGCCGGCCCAGTGTGTGCCGAATGGGACGTAGACGCGGACGTTGTAGCCTTCGCGGGCGAGGGCGCGCTGGAGTTCGGGGCGGACGCCGTAGAGGAGCTGGAATTCGAACCGCCCTTTGCCGATGTTGTGTTCGGTTGCGAACGCCTTGATGGCGCCGATCAGTTGAGTGTCGTGCGTTGCGATGCCCGGATACGTGCCGCGGGTCAGGAGCGCTTCGGCCATGCGTAAGTATTCGCGACGGATCGTCGGCATTGCGTGGTACGCGATCGCTGCGGGTTCTTTATAGGCGCCTTTGCAGAGGCGCACGCGCGCGCCGAGCGCGATGGCGCGTTCGATGTCGCCGGGTGAGCGGCGCAGGTAGGCTTGGATGACCGGGCCGACGTTGCGGTGCGTACTGTAGACGCGTTCGAAGACGTCGAGCGTCGGCGCGGTGACGGCGCTGCCCTCCATATCGATGCGCACGAACGGATCGGGCAGAGTAGAGGCGCGTTCGACGATCTCGGTTAGGTTGCGCGCGCAGAGGACGTCGTCGAAGAGCAGGCCGAGCGCGGTGAGTTTGACCGAGACGTTGGTGCGCAGGTTGCTGAGCTGGATCGCGTTCAGCATGTCGACGTAGGTGTCGCGCGTGCGCTGCGCTTCGGATGGGTCGGTGACGTCTTCACCGAGGAAGTCGAGGGTTGCCGTGAGACCGTCCGCATTAAGCGCGCGCACGGCTTCGAGTGCGCTCGCAATCGTCTCGCCGGGGATGAAACGTTTCGCTAAGAAGAAGAGTTTTTCGATTACGGCCACGAGCGACCGCCTTCGACGGGCTAGGCGAGCCGCCTTCGCAAGAGCCAGAGCGCACCGACGGCGAGTGCGGTGAGGATGAAGAACGCTTCGGCCAGCGCGAGCGCGCGCGCGACGCCGTCGGCGGAGAGCGCGACGTAGAGTTCAATCGGAAGCGATGCGGGGTGGTATGCGACGATTGAGGTTGCACCGTATTCGCCGAGCGCGCGCAGCCAGGCGAGCAAGATGCCGGCCGCGATGCCGGGGGCTGCGAGCGGGAGCGCTACGGACCAAAGCGTGCGCGCCGGCGATGCGCCGAGCGTGCGCGCGGTCTCTTCGTAGGTTGGATCGATCTCGCTGAAGGCGGCGGTTGCGGTGATCGCGATGAGCGAACCGGCAACGAAGAATTCGCTGAGCGTGACGCCTGCGAACGTGTCGACGATACCGATGCCGTGGGCTTCCAGCCAGGCGCCGATGGGACGGCGCGCGCCGAAGAGACCGAGCAGCACGATGCCCGATGCAACCGGCGGAAGTGCGAGCGGAAGTGCGAGCACGAAGAGCAGCGCCGTGCGGACGCCGTCGCGCGCGTGTGCGATCGCGTATGCGCCGGGCACGCCGAAGAGCGTGGCGAGCGCGATCGCGGCGAGCGAGGAGCCGAGCGAGACGCGGATCGCAGAGAGCGTGGCCGGGGCGTAGAGAGCAGATGCTAGGTCGCGCGGCGATACGGCCAGGATCAGGTTGAAGATCGGCGCGAGGAAGAGAACGAGCAGAATCACGAGGGCGGCGCGCATCGGCGTCATACGGCGCACGCTGCGCGAAACGTCGCGCGCCTCCTGCGGGGCCCAGGCGGCCAAGAAAACTTAACAGATACCGTGACTGGACGCCGAGGCCGGTTTGCCCGACGGTGCCGAAGCCTGGAAGGTGGATATCCTCACGGACGGCCTGGGCGCGCGCAAGCGGGTATTGGTGGCGGACGATGACGCCGCTGTCTGTTCGCTATTGAAGCTCGTCCTCAAGCCATTGGCGAGCATCACGACGGTAGACGATGCCGAATCGGCGCTGAGCTTGTTGGCGAACGAGCCGCCGTTCGATGCGATCATCTCCGATTTTATGCTGCCCGGCATCAGCGGGATCGAGTTCATCCAGCGCGTGCGGGCCCATCCGCTCACGAACAAGACGCCGATCTTGATGATTAGCGGTCACGACCGGTACGCGATGGATGCGCGCGCGCGCGAGGCCGGGGCAAATGCGTTCTTGACCAAGCCGTTTACGCTCGCGCAGTTGCGCCAAACCATCGGCGTACTGCTCGATCCCCCTTCGAAGGCACGGATCGCTTAGCGCCGGGAAGGCCGATGCCGCACGCGTAAAGGCTGCGGATGACTCTCGCGTTCCTGCGCGTCGCACTATTGGCCGTTTCGCTGGCACTCGACGTCTTCGCGGTCAGCATCGGCGTCGGCGTGCGCGGCGTGCCGGCCGGCGCGAAGTTTCGCATCGGCGCCGCATTCGCGGCGGCCGAGGTTTCGATGAATCTGATCGGCGCGGGTCTCGGGGCGCTCGCCGGCAAGATGCTCGGCGACGTCGCCGGCTACCTCGGCTTTGCCGCGCTAGTCGGCGTGGGAACGTACATGGTGATCGAGACCCTGCGCGAGAGCGACGGTCAATTCGATCTTTCGCGCGGGTTCGGGCTCTTCGTGGCCTCGCTTTCGATCAGCCTCGATTCGCTCGGCGTCGGATTTTCGATCGTCTACATCGGCGTCCCGCTACCGATTACGCTTACGGCGATCGCGGTTGCTTCGATCGCGGCGACGACCCTCGGGCTAGCGTTCGGGCGCGTTCTCGGCAAACGTGCCGAAGAACGCGCGGGCATTATCGGCGGAGTCGCGCTGATCGCGACGGGTCTGCTCTTCGCCGCTCTCAAGTACTTTAAGATCGGATGACGACACTGCGACGCGTTTGGATTGCCTCGGCGATCTATGCGGCCGTCTATTTCATCCTCGGTATCGACCGCTACGTCACGTATCGCTCGGGCGCCGACTTGGGCGTCTTCACGCAGAGCATCGCCACGGTCTTTCACGGCTTCTCGAACACGCTCGAAGGCGGCAGCCATTTCACGTTTCACTTCTCGCCGATTTTGTATCTCTGCGCGCCGCTGCTCTTAGCGTTTCATTCGCCGCTCGCGCTGGTCGCGATCCAGTCGATCGCGTGTTCGCTGGTCGCGCCCCCGCTGTACTCGATCGCGCGCCGGCGAATGCCCGAGAACCTCGCGTTCGGCGTCGCGCTCGTGGCGCTGCTCTACCCGCCACTCGCGGGCGTCACGTTCACCGAGTTTCACGAGATCGGCTTTGCGCCCGCGACGGCGCTCGGGCTCCTTTGGGCGGTCGACGCGCGACGTTGGGGGTTCGCGGCGCTCTTTGCCGCCGTCGCGCTCGGTATCAAGGAAGATCAGGCAGCAATTCTGGCCTTCGCCGGTGCCTTCGGCATCGTCTACTACCTGCGCGTGCGCGATCGTGCCGGCGTGGCGTTCAGCGCGGGGCTCGTCGCGAGCGCGGTTGCGATCTTCGTATTCTTTTTCTCGGTCGTGCGACCGCTCGCCGGTGCGACCGACGCCTGGCATCCGCTTCATTTCTATGCCTGGGATCGAGTTGTCGATTCGCGCGGCACGACGCCGTGGTGGTCGCTCGGACGCCCCGCTTATTTTTTGGAAGCGTTGTTGCCGCTCGCGTTCGCCTGCCTCTCCTCACCGATGTTCGTGTTAGCGCTGCCGGGCTTCGCCGAATGCCTGCTCTCACACGAGTCGCTGGCCTACACGATGGGCCAGCACTATGCCGGAGCTTGGATTCCGTACGTGCTCGGTGCCTTCGCGTTCGGCATTGCGCGCATCTATGCGCGGCGGCCGCGCGCCGCGACGATTGTGCTGCGGACATCGATTGGGCTCTGTATCGCGATTCTGCTCTTCGCGAGTCCAACGCACTGGGGCCACTTCCTTGGTCCTCGCACGGCGCACGACGCAGCCTTGGATCGCGTGCTCGCGAAGTTGCCGCCGGATCTTGAAGTCGGCACGCACGACGAACTCTACGCTCATCTCGGCTTCGATCCGAACGCCTCGATCGGGCTCGGCCGTAATCCCCGCTACGCGCTCTTCGACCGGACGTACGACTCGGCGGCTTGGGTCAACGAGGTTCGTCCGCAGTTGCAGCGAGGATTGGCGGCCGGGCGCTACCGTTTACTCTCGAGCGACGACGGGATCGATCTCTACGAGCGGATCGGTTCGTGAGGGACGCCGGAGCGTTGCTGCTGGCGCGGGCGCGCGCGATGGGAGCGCGCTCGCTAGCGGTGGTTGGGACCAGCAAGAACGCCGGCAAGACGGTCGCGATCGCCGCGGTCGCTGCGGCGCTGCACGCGGAACGAACGCCGTTTGGCCTCTGCACGGTCGGCCGCGATGGCGAATCGATCGACGCGCTGGAAGCGATCGCCAAGCCGCGTCTCTTTTTGCGCGCGGGAACGGTGTTCGCGACGGCGGCGGCGCTGTTGCCGCGGCATCCTGCGGTCGAGATTCTCGAAGTACGCGCCGAACGCGGTGCGCTCGGACCGATCGCGATCGTGCGCGTGCGCGCGCCCGGATTCTTCGAAATCGCAGGACCCTCGAGCGCTTCGGCCGTGCGTCGCATCGTGCAGCGCTTGATCGAGCTGACCGGCTTCGCTGTAATCGACGGTGCCGTGGACCGCATCGCCGCGCTGCGGAACTCGGAGGACGCGATCGTCGTCGCGGTCGGTGCGACGGCCGCAACCCAAGCGCACGCGCTGGATGACGTGTGCGCGCTCGTCGCGCGACTTCGGCTGCCACGCTTCGACGCCGCACTTCCGGCGCTGCATGTGGCGGGCGCGCTGACGGCCGGGATGGCCGCGGAACTCGTACGCGCGGGCGAACGCCGTCAGGTCGTCGTCGCCGACCCGACGCAGGTCGCGTTCGGCGGCCGCGCGTTCCTCGCGCTTGCCGTTCACCTCACGTTGCGCTGCGAACGCGAGCTGCGTCCGATCGCCTGCACCGTCGCGCCACGCTCGCCGCAACGCGCGTTCGAACCGCGCTCGTTTCTGCGCGCCGTGGCTGCCGCGACCGGTCTGCCCACGTACGACGTCTACGCGGGCGAAGAGGCCGCATGAGCGCGGCCTGGAGTCTCGCGAGCGCGAGTGCGATCGGCATCGACTGGCTCCTAGAGGCGATCGCGCCTGCGGGAGATTTTGGGCGGCGGACGCGCGCGGGCGAACGCATCTTTGGGCCGGGTGACGAAGCTGCCGCGCTGGCGGCGATCGCTGCGGTCGATCGGGTGGCGCACGCATTCGCGCCCGCGCGCTTGGATGAATTGTCGGCGACACTGGCCGCGGCGCCCGATCCGGGATTGTTGGTAGCGCGCGCGCTCGCCGGAGATGTTCTCGCCGACGCCGAGTTCTTCGAAGTGCTTCGCTTGCTCGATGCGCTCGCCGAGGCGCGCGCGGCGCTCGAAGACTTCGACGGTTTCGAGCTGCCGGATAGTGAGCGCGAGTTACGCGCCGCCCTGGCCGCGGGTCGCAGCCCGCAGCGGACGTTCTATCTCGACTCCGAGTTCGATGCGGAGCTCGCGGCGGCGCGCGAGGCGGCGGCAACGTGTCAGGCTGCCTATGATGCCGCGCGCGGCCGGATTGCTTCGCGCGTCGTTCGTGCGCTGGGCGTCGAGCACGTGCGCGAGGGCGAGTTCGTCGTGATGCGCGATAGCCTCAAGGGAAGCGTTCCGCCCGAGATCCACATCGTGCGCGAGGCGCCGACGTATCTGCTCTGCGAGCTCGTATTGGATGACGCGGCGCTGGCCACGCTGGCGTTGCGTGCGGTCGCAGACGAGCGTATCGCCGAACTCGAAGAACGCGTGCGCATCCGACTCTCGGCGCTCGTCCGAGAGAACGCCGCTACGCTCGAAGCGCAGTGCGCGCGCCTCGGCGAGCTCGACGTTCTGATCGCGCGCGCGCGCTTCGCGCAACGCTACGATACGATCGTGCCGGAGATCGTCACGAGCGCGACGCTCGCGTTCGAAGCGGCACGCTATCTGCCTCTCGCCACAACGCTCCAGGCGCACGGCCGCAGGTACGAACCCGTCTCGCTCGAGCTCGCGGGCGCCGGTGTTGTCACCGGACCGAATATGGGCGGAAAATCGGCGGCGTTGCGGACCTGCGGTTTTCTCGCGGCGTGCGTCGCGCTCGGCCTTCCGGTTCCGGCGCGCAACGCACGCCTGTCACTCTTCGAAGAGATTACCTGGCTCGGCGCCACGCCCTCAGACGAAGAAGATGCGCGCGCCGAACGCGGACTGCTCTCGGCGTTCGGCGCGGAAATCGTCGAACTGCGCGCATTTTTCGAGCGCGGTGCGCAGCGCCCGCTCGTCCTGATCGACGAGTTCGCACGCACGACCTCGCCGCGCGAAGGGCGCGCACTCTTGATCGCGTTGCTCGAGCGTCTGCGAACGCTCGGCGCCTGCGCGCTCGCGACGACGCATCTCTCGAATATCGCCGCCGACGCCGGCGTGCTGCACTATGCCGTTGCCGGGCTTCGCGAGTTAGCGCCGCAGGCTGAAGGAGCCGTCGATCTCGATGCAGCTCTGGCGCAGATCGCGGACGCCATGGACTACAGCATCGCGCGCGTCGCCGAGCGCGCCTTGCCGCGCGCCGACGCCATCGACCTCGCCGGCATCCTCGGCCTCGATGCGGGCCTGATCGCCCGCGCGCGCGAGGTGCTATGAACCTCGCCCCAGGTCGACCGGAACCTTCATCCCGAGCGCGAACTTGCGGCTCATGCAACCGCTGATCGTCACGGTCGCCGCGGTCGGCGCGGAACTGACGTCCGAACAGACCCCGCATTTGCCGCTCACCCCGGAAGCGCTCGGCGAGACGGCCGCGCGCTGCCAAGCCGCGGGCGCGTCGATCATCCACGTGCACTGCCGCAACGATGACGGGACCAACACGAGCGCGGTACCACGTTTCAAAGCGGCGCTCGCGGCGATTCGCGCGCGCAGCGACTTGATCGTACAGTTTACGACCGGCGGCGCGGTTGGGATGACGCCGCAAGAGCGCGCCGGCCCGTTGCGTCTGCGTCCGGAGATGGCGACCCTGACGTGCGGCAGCGTGAACTTCGGCGACGAGATCTTCGAGAACAGTTTCCCGATCATGCGCGAGATTCTAGCCGCGATGCGACGCTACGATGTCGTCCCCGAACTTGAGATCTTCGACGCCGGCCACATCGCCAATGCGCGCCGCCTCGAGAGCGAAGGGTTGCTCCAGTTTCCGCGTCACTTCGATCTCGTGTTGGGCGTGCCGGGAGCGCTGGACGCGAACGTACGCAACCTCGTGAACCTGATCGATGCCTTGCCGCCGGACTGCACGTGGTCGGTCGCCGGCATCGGACGGCAGCAACTGCCGATGGCGGTCAGTGCGATCGCCATGGGCGGCCACGTCCGGGTTGGGATCGAGGACAACATCTACTATGCGAAGGGCCGGCTTGCCAGCAACGACGAGTTGGTCGCCCGCGTCGCCCGCATCGCCGTCGAGATGGGAAGACCGCCGGCGACGCCCGACCAAGCGCGTGAACTACTGGGTCTGCCCGCTCGAACGGCGCGCGACCAGGAATCGCCCCCGCCGCCCCGTAAGCGCAAACGCTCGAACCCCCGGAGGGTGTGACTAGCTGTTCAACTACATCGTGCGCAGGACACTCGAAGCGATCCCGCTCCTGTTGCTCATCTCGATCATCCTCTTTACCATCCTGCATAATGCACCGGGTGGTCCGCTGGCGCCGTACCTGCAGAATCCGCACATCACGCAAGCCGACATCACGCGTTTGGAACACAACTTCGGTTTGGACCGCCCGGTCTGGATGCAGTACTTAGGCTGGCTGAGCAAAGTCGTTCAAGGTGATTTAGGGTATTCGACCTCCAACTCAGAGACGGTCGTCGCCGCCATCGTCGAGCGCATGCCCGCGACGTTCCTACTGATGGGCAGCGCGTTTTTCATCTCGCTGTTCATCGGCGTCGCGTTCGGCATCATTGCGGCCATCCGTCCGTACACGACCGTCGATTATGCGGTCACCACGTTCGCGTTTTTCGGGCAGTCGATGCCGGTCTTTTGGTTCGCGCTGATGATGCAGCTCGCATTCGCGGTGAATGGGGTCACCGCGTTCGGGTATCACATCGCGCTGCCTTCGGCCGGCATCAGTTCGATGGATGAGGTCAACGTCGGAGATCGCTTGCAGCACTTGATCTTGCCCGCGCTCGTTCTGAGTCTGCTCTACTTGGCGACATGGAGCCGCTTCACGCGCAGTTCGATGCTCGAAGTGGTGCGCACCGATTACATGCGGACGGCGGCGGCCAAAGGGCTCGGACAGGGTTACATCATCTTTCACCACGGCCTCAAGAATGCGCTGATTCCGGTTGTCACGATCGTCGCGCTCTCGCTGCCGGGCCTGGTGGCCGGAGCGATTGTAACGGAGTCGATCTTCGCATGGCCCGGCATGGGGCGGCTTTTCTACAACGCGCTGGGCGTCTTTGATTTCTCGCTCTTGATGGGCTATCTGATGATGGTCTCGCTCCTCGTCGTGTTCTTCAACTTACTGGCCGATGTGGCGTATGCGTGGCTCGATCCGCGCGTGAAGTACGACTAGGCGCGGGGTGCGATAGCAATGGCCATGACCACCGTTCCGCAAGCGAATCTCCCCATCGTGCTCGACGAAGATTTTCAGCTCGAACGGCATGGGGTCTGGAAGCGGTTCCGGCGCCACCGGCTTGCATTGCTTGGCGCGATCGTCATCATCACGGTAACCCTCATCGCCATCTTGGCGCCGCTGCTGCATCTCCAGGATCCCAACGCCATCGACCAAGTGCATTGGCTCGGCGATCCGCTCGCACCGGGCGTCGCCGGCCACTTCCTCGGCACCGACGAGAACGGACGCGACTTGCTGTCGCGCTTGGTATACGGCGCGCAGATCTCGCTGACCGTCGCGCTTTTCGCCGTCATCATGGAACTGACGATCGGAACGGTCATCGGCGCGATCGCCGGCTACTACGGCGGCTGGATCGACTACGCGTTGATGCGTTTGACCGACGTCTTTCTTTCGATTCCGTTGTTGCCGCTCTTGCTGGTGTTGACCGCGATCGTGGCGGCCTCGTCGAACAAAGCAGCGCTCGGCTTCTGGGTCATCGTCGTGATCATCGGCGGACTCTCGTGGCCGCCGGTCGCGCGCTTGGTGCGCGCATCATTCCTGTCATTACGCGAGAAAGAGTTCTGCGAGGCGGCGCGCGCGATCGGTAACCGCGACGGGCGCATCATCTTCCGGCATCTGCTCCCGAACGCCGTCGCGCCGATCATCGTTCAGGGAACGCTCGAAGTCGCAAACGTCATCATCTTGGAATCAACGCTCTCGTTCTTGGGCTTCGGGATCCAGCCCCCGACGGCGTCCTGGGGCAACATGCTCGCCAACGCCGAGTCGAACATGGCGATCGCACCCTGGGTGGCGGTCTTCCCGGGCCTGTGCATCCTGATCACGGTGCTGGCCATCAACTATCTGGGCGACGGCGCTCGCGATGCGCTCGACCCCAAGATGAAATAGGGCGGAGGGCGCGCCCTGCGGCGCGTCGCATCTAGCCGGTCGAACACCATGCGTGAGTGGCGAAATTGGTAGACGCACTAGCTTGAGGTGCTAGCGCTCGCAAGGGCGTGCTGGTTCGAGTCCAGTCTCGCGCATGATTCTGAAAGCCTGAGATTCTCAGGCTTTTGGCATTTTGGAGCACTCCGAGGCGGCCTTCTGGCTAGATTACCCCATTCTTGCAAAACCGAAGCGTTGGGTTTACAATGGTGGGGCAGTATGAAAAAATGGGTGAAGTAGCCCGCTCGGGCCCGCTCAAGGTCATCGTGAACACGAATGACCATCCGCCGCCGCACGCCCACGTCGTCAAGGGACGCGGGCGCGGGGAAATTGTCATACGCATCTCGTTGGAAGACCTAATGCCGATGAGCATCGAGGGGCGGGGGGCGGACCGGGTCGTTCAGGACGCCCAAAAGCTAGTACTTAGAAACTTCGCGGCATGTCGCGACAAATGGAATGAATATCATGGCTAAGACCCACTTTCTCTCAGGTGAGATACCGAAATTGAAACTGGCAAGTTCAGAAGAGATTGCTAAGGCTCGTAGACAGGGTCAAAAGGCACTCGAAACTGAGCCACGTGCAAAACTTGCTTGGTATGACCCGAAGCACGACTCTGTTTCCATTCTATTGAAGAATGGAAATGGTATTGTCATTGAGCGCAAATTTGTGCAAGGCTTGGAAAAAGCAAAGCCTGATGAGCTTAGCGATATTCGCATTGAAGGGCTCGGCAGTATTCTGAACTTTGGAAAACTTAATGCTACGTTTAGTATTCCACAATTAGTTGCAGGCTATTTCGGCTCAGAATACTGGATGTTTCGAATTCTGGGGCGAGCTGGAGGCCTGGTGCGGTCTACAACTAAGGCTGCTGCTGCCAGAAGTAACGGCAAAAAGGGCGGACGGCCTCGAAAGTCGGGACAACCTAACGCGGTTCCAGTTCGAAAGAGCACTGGAGGTTCATTGAAACCGGCTGCTTCAGGAAAAGCGGTTGAAAGTCATACGGAAACGTATAGTGCGTCTCGTTTGTCTGTTACAAGAGTTATGGGCGCGGCTAAGAAATCTAGTCGTGGCCCTGTGTCTCGGAAGCGTACGAAGAAATAGGGAGCAGAAATGAGCCGTAATTTACTCGTCACGTTACGGAACGTGATATTCCATGAGGTCGCCGGGCGCGGTCTCGCGCTTGACATTTTTCGGGGCCCGGTGAAGAATTGAGATGCCCACGACGCATTTCCGATCGGAGGAGTCCCTTCATGCCGTCTCGCGTTGTCCTTATGATTCTCGCGCTTTTCGTCGTTGCCGCGGTGCCGGCGCAGGCACAGGTATCGCCGGCTCCCACCGTCGTTGCGCCATCGCCCGCACCGTCTCCAAACATGATGAATGTGCTCGCGCCTACCTTCGCGACGCCGCCGCTGCAAACGATTACGTTCGAAGGCTGCAATCAGATGCCGTATACGATCTCCGTCTCGGTTGCGTATCCCGACGGGAATACCGAAACTGCGGCCGGCTGGCAGCCGATCGCCGCCGGCACGTGCGTGACGATGGGGCCATTTCCGCTCAACCGGAAACGCTTCAGTTTCTATGCATCTGGTGATCGTGGCCGTAAGGATTGGGTGGGTCCGACCAATTTTTGCGTCAGTACGGGCGGCACATATAAGTTCGAGAACGCCTATCGCGCCGTATCGGGCAGTCTGTGCCCCAATCAGGGGCCGACGCGTCCGTTCATCAGCGTGACGCCGGCGATGCTGCTACCCAACGATCCGTCAAAGCGCGACGATCCGGCCTTGAAGTTCAAGTATAACTTCAACTAGCGATCATTACCCTAAGCGGCGTCGCTCGAACCGTTCTGCTCGCGGCGTCGCGAAACGCGCCGCTCAACCGCGCGATGACCGCGCAAGGGCTTCGCCTGGGGGCCGGGCGCTTCGTCGCTGGCCGGACGCTCGACGAATTCGTGCCGATCGTCCGTTCCCTCAACGGCGAGGGCCTCACGGTCGCTTCGGCGATCCTGGGCGAAGGTGTCCTCAGCGAACCTGAAACGCGAGCCGTCGTCGCCGGCTACCGCGAACTGCTCGAGCGCATCGCCGCCGAGGGTTTGCGCGCGAATGTCGCGCTGAAGCTGACGCACCTCGGGCTTGCGATCGACGAGCGGCTCGCGGCCGCGAATCTGCGCGAACTTGTCGCGCAGGCCGCAGCGCTCGGAAATTTCGTACGCATCGATATGGAAGAGAGCGCGCACGTCGACGCGACGCTACGCATCTACCGCGAACTGCGCGGCTTGGGTCTGGTCAATGTGGGCGTCGTACTGCAAGCGTACCTGTACCGGACGCCGGCCGATCTGGAAGCGCTGTTGCCTTGGATTCCGAATCTGCGCCTCGTGAAAGGCGCGTATCTCGAGCCGCCTGCGCTGGCTTTTCCGCGCAAGGCCGACGTCGACCGGCAGTACCTGAACTTGATCGAGCTTTCGCTGAAAGGTCCGGGTTTCACGGCGATCGCAACGCACGACGAAGCGGCGATCCGGCATGCGATTGCGTTTGCAAAGGCCGAAGGCATCGCTCCCGCGGGCCGCTTCGAATTCCAAATGCTGTACGGCGTCCGCTCCAAATTGCAGCGGCAACTGGTGGCCGAGGGCTATCCGGTGCGCGCGGCCGCGCCGTACGGACACGCATGGTATCCCTATTTCATGCGGCGCCTCGCCGAGCGCCCCGCGAACGTCGCATTCATCCTCGGCAATCTCTTCAAGGGTTGAGTGAGGGCCGCGGCCGCGTGTTTGATACTTATCACAGGCCTGTACGGCGCCGTTTTGTTCCGCCAGTCGGCGGACTTGCGCGCCGCCGTGAAGGGCGACGACCTAGCGTTTGCAACGATTGCGACGTCTCAAGCACGAATCGTTCGTGGCGCGCGTGCCGGGGGGCTCCGGCCGCGAAGGTGCTGTATACTCCCGACGGCGCATGGTTTTACGTCGTCGTCGATAGCGGCGCGTGCGCGTGCGAGGGCGGCAGCCCGATCGGAAGCGTTTCGCTGAAATACTAACCCGAAATTTGCGGGGCCGCACCGAAACACTCGCGAAACTATATCTGTAATAGTAGCGGGAAACCGCCCTGTTCAGAAATTGCCGCTGAGGAGCTTGCCCAACCGTGTGGCTGACCCGTTTTGCCATCACCCGCCCCGTCATTACGATCATGTTCTTCATCGGCTTGGCGGTCTACGGCGTCATGTCGTACTTTTCGCTTGGGGTCAGCCTCTTTCCGAACGTCGCGTTTCCCGTCGCCTTCGTGGTCATCGGCTATCCCGGCGCCGCTCCCGCCGAGATGGAGAAATTGATCGTCAAACCGATCGAAGATCAGCTCGACGGCATGGAAAACATGGACCAGATGCGCGCGGTCATCCAAGAAGGCCAGGCGGTCGTCGTCGCGCGTTTCAAGTTGGACACGGATCTCAACTACGAAACGATCGACGTGCAGCGCCGCGTCGATACGGCGCGCGTCAACATGCCGAGCGATCTCACGCCGCCGATCGTCGAGAAGGCATCGAGCGCGAGCGAAGATCCGATCCTTGAGATCGTGACCAGCAGCAACAAATTGACGATCCCGGAATTGAGCGATCTGGTCACGGATCGGATCGTTCCCGAACTGAAGGCGGTCCCCGGCGTCGTCTCGGTCGACACATCCGGTGACGCGGGGCGTGAGATCCACGTCTTCCCGGATCAATCGCGGATGCTCGGAACCAACACGACCTTCGACGACATCAACGCTGCGCTGGCCAATAACAATGCCAACCTTCCCGGCGGCCGGATGGATTCGCCGATCGAGGAGCGGACCGTCTCGGTCCACGCCGACATTTTGCAAGCGCAAGATATCCCGCATATTCCGCTGGCGACGGTGACCTCGCCGCAGTTCTTGACGATCGGCGACGTCGCCCGCGTCGAGGACGGCCACATCGAGATGCGTCGCCCGTCGCATTTCAACGGCGTCGCTTCGGTGCGGATGGATATCCAGCGGCAAAACGACGCCGACGAGGTCAAGACGACCGACGCGGCGCGGAGCACGATCGCCTCGCTACGCACCAAGTTCCCCGATGTCGCCTTTACCGAAATTGTCGCGTCGTCGGATTACACCAAAGCTTCGATCAACGGCGTTCTGCAGAGTTTACTCGAAGGCATCATCCTGACCGCCATCGTCATGCTGTTATTTCTGCACGCTTGGCGCAACGCGCTCGTCGTCATGATTTCGATCCCGACGTCCCTACTCGCGACCTTCGTTGTCATGCGTTTGATGGGATTCACCGTCGACTTGATCTCGATGATGGGTCTGGGGTTGACGATTGGAATCTTGGTCGACGACTCGATCGTTGTGCTGGAAAATATCACACGGCATCGAGATATGGGCGAAAAGCCGCTCGACGCGGCGTACAAGGGCCGCACCGAAATCGGACAGGCGGCGATCACGATCACGCTCGTCGACGTCGTCGTCTTCCTGCCGATCGCGTTCCTCTCAGGAATTCTCGGCAAATACATGAAAGAGTTCGGCGTCGTCATCGTCGTCGCAACGCTCTTTTCACTTTTCGTTTCGTTCACGCTGACGCCGCTCTTGGCCGGGCGCTGGTCGGTCAAGAAACGCAGCCCTTCCGTTCCGGTGTGGGCGCGCTGGTTCCAGCATCTGTTTGAATCGCTCACGCGTTGGTATGCGAACAAAGCCCTGCCCTGGGCGTTGCAGCACCGGGGTTTCGTCGCCTTCGCTTGCGCGGTGCTGGTCTTCGACTCGCTGACGCTCGTCGCGCAACCATTGGTTGCCGTCATCATCAACGGCGTCATCGCCGGCTTGACGGTGCTCGTGTTGGCGGCTTCTCTTGGACTCGCTGCCCTCTTTCGGGGGGCGGCGCGTCGCCGGCAGAGTCGCGGCGCCAAATCGGAGATGTGGGACACTCTCGCGCGGCCTTTCGCCTTCGTCGCCTCGCGCTGGCTCTCGCTGCTCTTTACGGCGGCGACGTGTCTCGCAATGTGCCTGCCCTTCTTGCCGCTCACTAAGATCGGCAGCGAAGCCATACCGCAGGGGCAGACCGGCGTCATCCGCGGGACGCTGACGTATCACATTGGGACGCCGCTTGCGACGACCGCGATCGGAATGGCGCGTCTCGAACATGAGTTGCTGAAAATCGACGGCGTCACTTCGGTGTTGAGCACTGTCGGGCAGAAGCCGTCGGGATTCGGAAGCATTCTGGGCGGCCACGTTGCGCGTTTCTCGGTCGTCCTCGATAAGAAGCGGCGCAATGAGACGGATCGCGTGCTGACGGTCGCCCGCACGCTGAGCTCGGCGGTTCCCGGCGCCGTGTATCAAGTCGCAAGTGAGGGCGGCAACCCACTGGCTTTCACGCTCAGTGGCCCCGATGCGGGGTTGGAGGCCGGTGCGAACAAAGTCGTCGCCTTGCTCAAGGAGCAGCGCGGCGTCGTCAACGCACAAAGTGCCGCCGAAGCCGAGGGTCCGCGGCTGAACATTCACATCGATCCGAGACGCGCCGCGCTCTTGGGTGTTTCGCCCGGGGACGCTGCCCTCGCGGCGCGCATCGCGATCGGCGGCCTCGTGGCGACGAAGGTGCGGCTGCCGTCCGGCCTGGTCGACGTGCGGCTCGAATTGCCCGAGGCGCAACGTAATAGTCTGGCCACGATCCAGCAGGTTCGCGTACGCGCGGCTTCGGGTCAACTCGTCGCGCTCGCATCGGTCGCCGATTTTACGAATACGATCGCGCCGACCAAGATCGAGCGACTCAGCCGCGAGCGCGTCATTCGCGTCACCGCAGACATCGATCCAGCGACGAACGCTACGCAAGGCGACATCCAACCGCCGGTGACCAAGGCACTCAATACGCCGGGGTTCTTGCCGAATGGCGTGCGCTATATTGCCGAAGACAACTCTGATTTCTTCAATCAAGTCATTGTGGGCATGGGTCTCGCGCTGATCACCTCGGCGATTCTCGTCTACATGCTGATGGTGGTCTTGTACGGTTCGTTCGTCGAGCCGTTTATCGTCATGTTTTCCGTTCCGGTCGCGATCGTAGGGGCGCTCGTAGGGCTCGCACTCCATCACCAGACGCTCAACCTGTTCTCGCTGATTGCGATCGTCATGCTGTACGGCCTCGTCTCGAAGAACGGCATCTTGCTGGTCGACTATGCTAATCAGCAGCGAAAGAAGGGGCTCGACGTTTTCGCGGCCATGAAGGAAGCGGCGCTGGTTCGCTTCCGGCCCATCTTGATGACGACGTTCGCCATGATTTTCGGCATGCTGCCGCTCTCACTTGGAATTACCGAAGGCGCGGAGACCCGCGCCTCGATGGGCACGGTTTTGATCGGCGGCCTCATTAGCTCGCTGATCCTGACGTTGGCGCTTGTGCCGGTCATGTACACCTGGATTATGGGCCGGGTCGACGCGAACGAGCACCGCAAGGCGGCCAAACGCGCGCTCTCGGAAGAGTATATGTCGGATGTCGACGGTGTGCCGCGCCTGGAGTTGCCCGCGCACTAGCGCGCGCGAGCGGAGGGCCGGCCGGGGCGCGGTCTGAACCCCGCTCCCATGACCGACGCCAGCAAGACGATATCGCGCGCCGTCCTCATCACGGGGGCGGCGCGTGGTTTAGCGCGCGGCATTGCCGCGGATCTGGCCGGCGACGGCTATCGCATCGCCTTTACGTTCCGGCCGGGCGGCACGCCGCCCGATGCGACGATCGCCGCGATTCGCGCGCGTGGGGGCGATCCGGTCGCGATTCCGGCGGACCATTCGCTTGAAGGCGCGACGGGCGCGGCGGCCGTTCGAGCGCGCGAGGCGCTGGGCCCGATCGACGTTCTGGTACATGCCGTCGGGCCGATCGTGGTGCGCAGCTTCGAGCGCTCGACGATCGACGACTATCGCGCGATGCTCGACGGAAATCTGCGCAGCGCGGTCGAGGCGGCATTCGCGCTGCTGCCGGAGATGCGCGAACGCGGCTTCGGCCGGCTCGTCTTCTTTGGAATGAACGGATCGCACGCGACCTTGCCGGCCAAGGGCATGAGCCTGTACGGCGCCGCCAAAGCGGCGGTCGTCAATTTCGCGCGAACGCTTTCGATCGAAGAAGCGCAGCACGGCATCACGGTCAACATCGTCGAGCCCGGCGACATTCGCGACAAGACGCTCGATCGGGCCGCGGCGCGCGACGTTGCCGCGAACAATCCAACCGGCCACGCCGGCTCGTGGCAAGATATCGCCTACGCCGTGCGCTTTCTGGTCTCCGACGAAGCGAGTTTTATCAACGGCGTCACGCTCGGCGTCAACGGAGGCTTGGTGGGGCCACACGAGTGAGGGACCATCGCCCGGGGATCCGGGCTGCCTGGATTGCCATCGCGCTCATCTGCCTGCTGCGTGCCGTTGCCGCATTCACGCTTCCGCTGACCGGGGATGAAGCGTACTACTGGGAGTGGAGCCGTCGTCCGGCGTTCGGCTACGTCGATCATCCGCCGATGGTGGCTTGGACGATCGCTTTGTTCTCATGGTTGGGGCACACGCCGGGATTCGTTCGCTTGGGATTCGTGGTATGCGGAATCGTGAGCTCGCTGGCGCTGGCCGCCTGCGCGTTCGAGATCGCATCCGACCGGCGCGCCGCAGCGGTTGCCGCGCTCGCGCTCTCGCTCGCGCCGTTGCTGATGCTTCCGTTCGGCACAGCATCGCCGGATGGGCCATATCTGATGTTCTGGGCGCTCGCGCTCTGGTTCGGAACGCGTGCGTTTAAGCGCGATCGCACCGCGGATTGGATATTGCTCGGCGCCATGCTCGGTGGCGGCCTACTCTCACGCGTGTTCGGCCTCGCGTTGCTCCTCGGTGTGATCGTCTACGCGTCAACCGGCGGGCGCGCAGTCGCTTGGCGACGCGGGATGCCGATCGCGATTGGCGTCGCATTAGCCGTCTGTCTGCCGTTCCTGGTTTGGAACTCAACCCACGATTGGGTGACGCTGCGATTCGCACTCTTCTACCGGCACGAGGCGACCGCCGTATTCTCGCTGCCGAGAGCGTTCCTCATTCAGTTAGGCGCGTATTCGCCGGGAATCTGGATCGCGGTTCTGGTTTGCATGCTGCGCCCGCGCAACGCGCTCCTCGGCTGGACCGCAATCCCGCAATTTGCGATCGTCATGCTTGCGTCGTTTCGCGAAAGCGTCGAGGTCTACTGGCTCTTGGGATTCTTCGTCTCGATGGCTGCGATGCTCGCTATCGCCTACACGCGACTCGGCCGCCGGGCGCGCGCCATCTGGGGTGCGGTGACGGTCGTTCCCGCAGCGCTGCTCCTCGTGCCGGTCTTCACGTTCTTGCTGGCGCCGGCTTGGACGTGGCAGATCGTGCAAAGCGTGCACTTCGCGCAGCCGCGGAATAACGGCCCGTTCGAGATCATGACCTACTCGATGGTCGCGGACGACGCGGCTCGGCTCGCGCGCGAGCGGGATGCGATCGTCATGACCGATGGATACGGCTTTTCGTCGGTGATGGATTTCGATGCGGGCAGCGCGCCGGTAGTGATCGGCTACAACTGGCAAGGTCGCGAGTCGCGCGGCTGGTACCCCGATTCGAATCACCCGGCGCGCGCGCTCTTTGTCGACAAGGAGCCGCTGGCGTCGCGGCCCGACTTCGGCTCGCGACTGCGTCGCGCGTGCGCGAAGGTGAGCGACGGCGGCGTTCACGGCTACAGCTACGGCGATACGGCGCCGCGTAACTACTACTTCACCTGGTGCGAAGGTCTCAAGCCCGATGGGCTCGCAATCTTGCGCTGGGAGCGAGAAGGCGTGGCGACGTCGCGGCCGCCGCAGCCGGCCGCTTCACCCGTGCCGCCCTGGACCGTCACCCAGCGCGCCGAATTGACGCGCGCGCTCGACGACGCATTCGCCGGCGGTATCTTGGCCGAGAAAAGTGCGGTTGCCGTCGTGAGCGCCGACGGTAGGACGCTCTACGCACGTCGTGCCGGTGTGCCGATGACGCCCGCTTCGACGCTGAAACTCGTCATCGCGGCGACGGCGCTGGACGTGCTCGGTGCCGAACGGCGCTTCGAGAGCACGTTCGTCGCACTCGCGCCGCCCGATGAAGCGGGCGTGCTGCACGGTCCGCTCTGGTTCGTCGGCGGCGGCGATCCGCTGTTCACGTCCGACGAGTTGCGCGGCGGTATCGGCGCGCTTCGCCGGCTCGGGGTGCGACGGATCGACGGACCGATCGTCGTCGACGGCAGCGCGTTCGCCGGCGCCGAGCAAAATGCGCGCTGGGACCCGGCCGATTTAGAAGAAGGCTACGCAGCCGCAACCAGCGCCCTCTCGCTCGATCAAGGAACGGTCGAATTCCGCGTGACGCCCGGGACGCCGGGCGATGCCGCCCGCGTTACGATCGAGCCGCCGAATGAAAACGTCGAGTTTGGCGGATCGATCGTAACGAGCGACGGAGCGACGTCGCTGCACATCGAGCGCCGGCCGGAGTTTCCGTCGCGCAACGTCTTCACCGTGCGCGGAACGATTGCGCCCGGCGCGATGCAGAAATTCTGGAAACCGGTGCTCGGGATACCGGCGTACGTCGGGGGCGCGATCGTCGCGCTGGCCGCGCAACAGGGCATCGAAGTGAGCGGCGGCGTGCGTGCCGGCGCGGCGCCGCTGACCGCCGTGACGCTGTGGCTGCATCGCTCGCCACCGCTCTCGGCGATCGTCGGCGAGATGCTGGTGCACTCGAACAACCACAGCGCGGAACAGTTGTTGCGGCTCGTCGGGCAGCAAGCCGGCCGAGCCGGCACCGATCAAAACGGCTTCGTGCTCGAGCGCCGCGAGCTGGCACGCCTCGGCATCGCGCATCCCGGCCTGACGGCGTACGACGGCAGCGGATTGGCACCGGCCGACAAGATTCCGGCCATGCTGACCGCGCGCTTGCTCGCTGCCGAATTGCGCGGACCGAACGGTCGCGTCTTCTTGCTGAGCCTGCCGCGCGTGGCGCTCGACGGCACCGTCGTCTACGGGCACGAACTGCATGCGGCGCTCGGTCGCGCGCGCGCGAAGAGCGGCCATTTGAAAGCGGTCAATGCCTTGGCCGGCACCGTGCTGACGCGCCGGCACGGACGCATCGCGTTCGCATTTGTCGTCAACGATCGGCGTTCCGAAGCAAGCGCGGTCTATCGTTCGCAAGATCGCGCGCTCGACGCACTCTCCGAGTTCTGACCAGGGCCTGACGGCCGTGCGGCAAAACCAACCCGCATGGCTTCACAGACGATCGGATACACGCTCATCATACGGCTGGAGATGCCGACGCATCCCGGCGCTTTCGGCCTCTTAGCCTCGGCGATCGGCGACGCGGGCGGTGTCATCGGCGCGGTCGATATGCGCTCGGCGGGCAAGACGACCGTCACGCGCGACGTCACCGTGACGGTCGCCTCGGATGCGGTCGCGAATGCCGTGCGCGGCGCGATCGAGCGGCTCGACGGCGTGCACATCGTGAGCGTCTCGGATTCGACGTTCCTGGCGCACATCGGCGGCAAGATTCGAGTTGAAGGGAAGCTGCCGGTCAAAACGCGCGCCGATCTCTCGACCGTCTACACGCCGGGCGTCGCGCGCGTCTCGCTTGCGGTCGCGGCCGATCCGCGCAAAGCCTACCAGTTGACCATCAAGCGTAACACGGTAGCCGTCGTCACCGACGGCACGGCCGTCCTCGGTCTCGGCGATATCGGGCCACTCGGCGCGGCGCCGGTGATGGAAGGCAAGTGCATGCTCTTCAAGCAGTTTGCCGATATCGATGCGTGGCCGATCTGTCTCGACACCAAAGATGTCGACGAGATCGTCGAAACCGTCGTTCGCATCGCGCCGATCTTCGGCGGCATCAACCTCGAGGATATTTCGGCGCCGCGCTGTTTCGAGATCGAACGGCGTCTGCAGGAACGGCTCGAGATTCCGGTCATGCACGACGATCAGCACGGCACGGCCGTCGTCATCCTAGCCGCGCTGATCAACGCGGCGCTGGTCGTCGGCAAGACGATGGATCAGTTGACGGTCGTGGTTGCGGGCAGCGGCGCGGCCGGAACGGCGACGATGAAGATGCTGCTCGCGGCGGGCGTGCGCGATGTGATCCCGGTCGATCGCGCCGGCGCGATCAATCGCACCGATCGCTACGAGAATTCGCACTGGACCTGGCTCGCGGAGAATACCAACCGGCAGAACCGGCGCGGGTCCCTCGGCGAAGTCCTCAAGGGCGCCGACGTCTTCATCGGCGTTTCGGCGCCAGGTATTCTGCGGGCCGAAGATATCGCCGGCATGGCGCGCGATCCGATCGTCTTCGCGATGGCGAATCCGACGCCCGAGATCATGCCCGACGTTGCCGCCCCGTACGTCGCCGTGATGGCGACCGGCCGCTCCGATTTTCCCAACCAGGTCAACAATTTGCTCGCGTTTCCTGGGATATTCCGCGGCGCGCTCGATTCGCGCGCGAGCCGGATCACGGACGGGATGAAACTTGCGGCGGCCAAGGCCATCGCCGCGATCATCACCGATAAGGAGCGCGGGGCCGAATATGTGATTCCGAGCGTCTTCGACACCCGCGTCGTCGAGGCGGTGGCCCGCGCGGTGGTCGCCGCGGCCGTTGAAGATGGCGTCGCGCGCAGGCAGTTGATGATCGCCGAAGGCGAGGACGTAACGGCTCCGGTATAGGGTTAGGGATGAGCGAGCCGACTCCGGTCCGAGTATTGATCATCGAAGACGATCCCGACGTCGCCTCGTTCGAGCAGATCATGCTCTCGCGTGCCGGGTACGATACGCGCATCGCCGCGAACGGCGGCGAAGGCTTGGATCTGGTCAAGGAGTTCAAACCCGAAGTCGTTCTGCTCGATATCGGCCTGCCGGATATGTCGGGCTTGGATGTTTGCACCAAGATCGCCGAAACGGCGGATTCGTACATTCTGCTCGTCAGCGGGCACTCGAGCGAAGACATCAAGTTGACCGGGCTCGGTCTTGGCGCCGACGACTTCATCACCAAGCCGTTTTCGAGCAACGAACTCCTAGCGCGCATCGCCTCCTTCTTGCGGCGGCGCGAACGCTCTCGCGCGCGCGATCAAGAAGGGCGCCTGCAGCTAGGCGACGTCGTGCTCGTGCGCGATCTGCACACGCTCGAGCGGAACGGACGCTCGGCCAGCCTGACGGCACTTGAGTTCCGGCTGCTTTGGTTTCTCGGCGAAGGCGATGGAAAATTGCTGACGCGGGCGCAGATCCTGGAGCGAGTCTGGAACGACGTTTCGGGTGTGCCGACGCGCGTGGTCGACGTGCACGTCGCGGCCCTGCGAAAGAAACTCGGCGATGTTGAAGCCGAGTTGCAGATCTCATCGGTTCGGGGGATCGGCTACCGCCTGGACACGCAGTGACGCCGTTCGGCGCGATCGCGCTCGACGTGCGCGACAAGCGTCCGCTCTACGTGCAGATCGCCGACGAGATTGCGGCGCGCATCGAGCGCGGCGATCTCGCCGAAGGCGACCGGCTTCCCGGCATTCGCGAATTGGCCGCGCGCTTGAGTTGCGGTTTGGTCACGGTCTCACAGGCGTACGATTCGCTCGTCGCGCGCGGACGCGCGGTGGCGCGCATCGGCAAGGGCACGTTTGTGACGGCGACGCGTGCGCCGAGCGAGCCGTTCGCGCGGCGTTGGGAGCCTGATTTGGGCGGTTTTTCGCGCGCGCGCATGGAGGGTGTCGGCGAGCGGCTCGGCCGCGCCGCCGTGCCCGGAGCGATCTCGCTCGCAACCGGACACCCGGCGCCGGAGACCTTTCCGCTCGCCGAATTCGGCCGTTGCGTGCAGCGTACGCTGGCCGACGATCCACCTGAAGCGATGCAGTACGCCTCGGGGAGCGGCGACCGCGATCTGCGCGAGGTGCTGGCCCGCGCCTTGCGCGCCCGCGGCGTCCCAGCCGAGGTGGACGACGTCGTCGTCTGCTCCGGCGCGCAACAAGCGGCCGACGTCGTCGCCTCGACGTTGCTCGAAGCGCGCGCGGTCGTGGCCGCGGAGAGCCCGTCGTACGCGCCCACCCTCGGGGTCTTCGATGCGCGTGGCGCGACGTACGTCGAGATCGCTGCGGACGCCGACGGCATTCGCGTCGACGATGTCGAGCGCGTCTTCGCGGAGTACCGGCCGCGTCTTTTCTATGTCAATCCGTTTGCGCAGAATCCGACCGGCGCGGTCTTGCCGGACCGGCGCGCCAAAGCGATCGTTGCGCTGGCCCGCCGGTACGATGTCGTCATCCTGGAAGATCAGACCGGTTGGGTTTTCACCTACGACGGCGCACCGCCCGCGCCGCTCGCCGCACACGATACCGACGGACGCGTCATCTTGATCGAGAGTTTTTCGAAATCGGTCTTTCCGGCGTTACGCGTCGGCTATCTGTACGCGCGCGGCGGCCTGCGCGCGCCGCTCGAATCGGCGAAGATGCGTGCCGACTCGTTCACCTCGACCTTGACGCAGCGCGCGCTCTGGCGTTTTCTGAGTTCGAGCGCGTATCCGAAGCATCTGCGCGCGGCGAAGGCCTTGTATCGCAGCCGGCGCGATACGTTCGTGGAAGCGTTGAGCGCCGCGCTGCCGTGGGCCGACGTGCGGCCACCGGCGGCGGGCGTCACGCTCTGGCTACCGTTGGCCGCTCGCATCTCGACGCAAGCGGCCTTCGACGAATGCGCGCGCGAAGGCGTGCTCGTGATGCCGTCCGATCCGTGGTATCCGACGCGCAGCGGCCCGGCTGCGCTGCGCTTAGGCTTCGGCGACCACGACGAGCAAGGGGCGTTGGAAGGGATCGCCCGTCTTGGCCGCGCGCTCAAGCGAGTTACAGGAAGCGTTCGCCGGTCGCACGTAAGCGAGGGACGCTGATTATCGGAGGATCTCACATGCCCAACGCTCGACGGCTGGTTGCGCCGCTGGTCTTGGTGGCGATGCTCGCCGGTTCGTCGCGGCCCGCACCAGGCGCGCCCGCGGCGACGACGTTCGAAGCGCCCTCCGGACAATTGCAGGCCGGTCCGCTCAATGCGACCGATGCGTACGCGCAGGTGCTGCCTTCGGGCCGCATTCTGCGTCCGGCCGGAACGAGCGTCGTCGTCGGCATGAACGCGCTCGGCTTCGCGTTGACGCCCGACGGCCGCTACGCGATCGTCTCCAACGACGACGAGCGTCAGGGCAATACGGTGAGCGCGCTCGACGGACAGACGACCGGCGGCTACTCGCTCGCCGTCGTCGATACCAAGAGCATGACGGTCGTCGACCGCTACAAGAATCCCGCCGAAAAGTTCTTCGTAGGCATCGTTGCGTTGCGCGATCCCGCCGATGCATCGAAGACGCTGGTGCTCGCCGCCGGCGGTCCGAGCAATACGGTCTACGCACTCGATCTCGATGCGGCCGGCCACCTCACGCCCGACAAGGTGCACGCGATCGCGATGCCGCTCCCGAGCGATCCGCGCAACGCCAATAATGGTCACGCGTTTCCGGGTACGATCGTGCTTGCGCCGAGTCACGCCCGCGCCTACGTCGTTAACAATCTTGCCGGGAACGTGATCGCAATCGATACGCGCACGCGCCAGTTGACCGGAACTCCGGTCGATACCGGATTCTTTCCGCTCGGCGCGGCGTTCAGCCCGTACGGACTGATCGTCGCCAACGAAGGGATGATGAGCTACGGCGTGCTTCCCGCGCCCGTAGCCGAGCCCGCGTTCGAGCTTCCGCCCCAAGATCTGCAGCGCTCGTCGTCGATCGCGTTCGTCACGCTCGATCGTCTCGGCGCGGCATCGCGAGTCCGCGCGGTGCTTCCGCTCGACCGGCGCCCCGACGGCTATCGTAGCGTTGGAGGGGTCCATCCCGTTGCGATCGCCGTTATGAAGAAGAAGCCGTTCGCGTTCGTGGCGATGAGCGGGATCGATCGCGTCGCCACGATCTCGCTGGCCGGGATCAGGCCGAAGGCGGTTGGCGGCACTGAGTTGCGCCTCTTCGACAAAGGACCGTACGGCACGCAGCCGAGTGCGCTCGCGCTCGCTGAGGATCAGAACCGGCTGTACGTTGCGCTGGCCGGCATCGATGCGATCGCCGTTCTCGATGTCAGCGATCCGGTGCATCCGCACCGGCTCGGTTTGATTCCGACCGGCTGGTATCCGGCCTCGATCCTGATCTCCGGCGACGGCAAAGAACTCTTTGTCGCCAACGCCAAGGGTTTCGGCCACGATCGCAACTTCCAGGGCTCGAACCCGTCCCTGCGCGATACGCGGGGACGGGTTCTGCAGGTCGAGGGCGACAGTAACGCGATCTGGGCGACCTTCGAACGCATCGATCTCAAAGGCCTCGACCTTACCAAGTCCACGCGCGAATCGCTCGGATATTTGCGCGCCTCGCGCCCTTCCGTCACGGATCCGATCGTTCCGCAATACGCAGGCTCGGCGCCGTCGCCGATCAAGCACGTCGTGCTGATCCTCGAAGCGAGTAAGACGTTCGATTCGATGCTAGGCGACCTCACCGACGCAGCCGGCAATCCGTACGGCCCGGGCGATCCGTCGCTCGTCGCCTTCGATCGCACGGTTACCCCGAATTTGCACGCGCTCGCAAACGCATACGGCCTCGCCGGAAATTTCTACGCCGACGCGGAGGAATCCGATGCCGGCCACCAGTTCGTTTCGGCCGGAATCGCGAGCCTATACGGCGAGAAGATGCTACTGGTCAAAGACGGCCGCTTTCCGCAAGCCGGCATGAATGAGGATCCTGAGGACTACCCGCGCGCCGGCTACATCTTCGATAGTTTATCGCTGAACAGCAAGACGTTTCGCGACTACGGCGACAACGTTCGCCTCTCGGGATATGACGAAGGTGCGGGCGTCACGGACGATCCGAGCGCGCCGGCCCGGGGCCTCGGAGGATTGTACTCGCTCGACGTGCCGGCGCCGGCGGTCTTGCGCGGTCACATCGATCTCAATTATCCGGGCTGGAACGTGCGTATTCGCGACATGCGGCGCGCGCAGGAGTTTCTCAGGGACTTCGCCCCGCTGGTCCAAGCCGATAGCATGCCGGATTTCACGCACATTTGGCTGCCGGGCGATCGTGGCGGCGCGGGGCCCAATATTCCGCCGCTTCCGGAGCAGGTTGCCGACGGCGACCGCGCGCTCGGGCAAATCGTCGAATATCTCACGCACACGCCGCAGTGGGGTTCGACTGCGATCTTCATCATGCCGGGCGACGCGCAATCGACGCGCGATCACGTGAACGAGCACCGTACGTATGCGATCGTCGTTTCGCCATATGCCAAACGTCACTACCTTGGAATGCGGCATCTCTCGACGGTCAGCGTGCTCAAGACAGAGGAAGAGATCCTCGGGCTGCCGGCGCTTTCGCTCGGCGATCTCTTGGCAACCGACCTTAGCGATTTCTTCACGCCGGCTCCGGATCCGGGCGTCTTCACGCACATCGACGTGCCGCCTCAGAGCGCGTTCCGAGCGGGGCTTGGCAGTTCTGCGTTAGAAGACTGAGCTCGTGACGACAGCCAAGATATTGAAGCCACCATACGTTAGCGACGCTGCGGGAACGTTGTGCGCCGTGATGGTTGCCGCGCCGTCGGATGCGATCGAACGCGAGCGGCCGCTCCTGGGCGAATCATCCGCTATCGGGGAGCGAGCTCGCGAGCAGCATGCGGTCTTCCTCGGCCGCTTGGCGGCTCACGGCGTGAAGATCGTGAATCTGGCTGCCGATCCCGGCGCGCCGTTCGGTGCGCTCTGCGCCGACGCGGCGATCGTTTTTCCGAACGGCGCGTTCGTCATGCGTCCGAGCGATGTCGCGCGCCGGCGCGAAGTCGTGGCCGTGGAAGCCGCGCTGCAAGATGCCGGGATTCCGATCGTCGGACGCATCGAGGCGCCCGGTCTGCTCGACGGCGGCGACGTCTTGCTCGCAGCCGGCACCGCATATCTCGGCGTCCCGTCGCCGCGCGCTTCGGAGATCGGTATCGCACGCAGCCTGCACGGGAACGAACACGGACGCGAACAGTTGGCGGCATTCGCGCGTGGACTCGGTTTGAACGTCGTTGAGGTTGCGCTCTCGGCCGAAGTGTTGCGCCTGCGTTCGGTTGCGTCGCTGGTTGCGACGCGAACGGTTCTCTACGCTCCGGGACTCTTGGATGCCGATTCCTTCGCCGGGCTCGAGTGCATCGAGGCGCCGCGCGGTGAAGACTACGCCGCCGGGGTGCTGGCGCTGGGTGGCCGTCGTGTCATCGCTAACGTGCGTTTCCGGCAGACGATTCCACGCTTACGCGCGGCCAAGATCGCGGTCGACGCGATCGACCTGTGGGAGTTCGGTAAGATCGGCGCTACGCCGTCATCGTTGGCGCTGGTTCTCAAGCGCGGCTAATGCGTGTAGCTGTTCTCTCGGATATTCATGGGAATATCCGCGGGCTCGACGCATGTTTGCGCGATTTGGCGGAACAGGGCGGGGCGGACGCGATCGTCGCCGCGGGCGACCTCTGCATGGATGGACCGCGGCCGCGTGAAGTCTTGGAGCGTCTCGAGGAGATCGGCGTGCAGTGCGTGCGCGGCAATACCGATCGCTACATCGGTGACGTCGAGACTCCGGCCGGCGACGACGATGAAGGGCGGCGCATCGAGTGGCAGCGTCGCACGCTCGGCGCGGCCTGGACGGCCTGGCTCCGCGCGCTTCCGTTCTCATTGCGCATCGGCGACGGCGAGGAAGCGTTGCTGGTGGTGCACGCCAATCCAAAATCTGACGACGAATATATCTGGCCCGATGCGGACGATGCGTTTCTCGAGAAAATCACCGCCGGCGTCATCGAGCGCACGATTGCGTTCGGACACCTTCACGTTCCCTACGCGCGGATCTGGCGCGACCGGCTCTTCGTCAACGTCGCCTCGGCCGGTCTCCCGAAGGACGGCGATCCCCGCGCCGGCTATGCGATCTTGATGCAGCGCTCGGGGGGCTGGGAAGTCAAGCACCGGCGGGTCGGATTCGACGTCGAGAAAGTCGTGCGCGACCTCGAGAAGAGCGGCATGCCCGGCGCCAAGAAGCGCATCGCCGTTTTGCGCCGGCATCGCTACAGAGAACTGGGCGCGCGGATTCCATGAGCGCGAACGGCAGCGTCCCGGCCCTGAAGATCGAGGCACTCTCCAAGCGGTACGGCGAGTTCTTAGCCGTCGACGATATCTCGCTGCGCGTCGAAGCCGGCGATTTCTTCGGCTTTCTCGGGCCCAACGGTGCCGGAAAGACGACGACGATCAACGCGATCGTCGGCCTGGCGAGCATCACGCGCGGTTCGATCGAGGTCTTCGGCCACGACAACGTGCGCGATTGGCGCACTTCGCGGACCTTGATCGGCTTGGCGCCGCAAGAGTACAACTTCGACCGCTACCTCTCGATTCGCGATATCTTGATCTATCAGGCGGGATACTACGGCTTGCGCCCGCGCGAAGTGCGCGCCCGCGCCGATGAACTGCTCGAACGCTTCGGCTTGACGAGTAAGGCGAAGGAGACGTTCGTCAAACTTTCGGGCGGCATGAAGCGGCGTCTCACCTTGGCCCGCGCGTTGATCCACCAGCCGCGGCTGCTGATTCTCGACGAACCGACCGCCGGGGTCGATGTCGAGTTGCGCATCGAACTCTGGGCGCTGTTGCGCGAACTTAACGCCGGCGGTACGACGATTATTCTGACGACCCACTATCTCGAAGAGGCCGAATCGCTCTGTCGCAACATCGCGATCATCGGCAACGGCCGGATCGCCGCGATGGGGCCGACCGAAGAACTCGTGACGCAGCACGGTCCGGCGACGCTCAGCGTGACGGTCGATCGTGCGGTCGAAACGCTGGCGCCCGCCTTAGCGGCGCGCGGCGCCAGGCGCGACGGGGATCCGCGTACGCTGTACTTCGACGGTCTCTCGCCCGCGCAGATCGCACCGACCTTGGCCGAAATCGAAGCGGCCGGATACGCCGTCGAAAATCTCGAGTTCCGGCGCGCGAACTTACAAGACGTCTTCCTCGAATTGGTCCGGCGATGAACCGAACCGAAGCGACGGCCGTGTGGGGTTTCGGCAATCCGGTCGGGCTCGGGACGCTCGTCAAACGCGAATTGGTTCGTACGTTGAAGGTCATCAACCAGGTCATCTGGCCGCCGATCATCACGACGGTCTTATACGTGCTCATCTTCGGGTTGAGCATCGGCAGCCGGATTCCGCAGATTCAAGGCGTCTCGTACGCGGCCTATCTGGTTCCCGGTCTCATCATGCTGCAGGTTATCGACGCGACGTACAGCGAGGTCTCGAGTTCGATCTTCCAGGGACGTTTTATGAACTCGATTCAGGAGATGCTGATCGCGCCCATGTCGGCGGTCGAGATGGTGCTCGGGTACGTGATCGCCGCCGTGCTGCGCGGGCTGCTGATCGCGAGCTTGGTGTTGATGGTCGGCGCGCTTCTGGTGCACACGCTGCCGCGGAATTGGCCGCTGTACCTGCTCGTGACGGTGCTGGTCGCGACACTGTTTTGCTCGCTCGGCATCATCTTCGGACTGTTGGCTGAGAAATTCGATCACATCGCGGTTTTGACGACGTTCGTCATAACGCCGCTCGTCTTCGTCGGCGGCGTCTTCACGACGATGCGCTTCATGCCGCCGCTCATTCGCGAAGTCTCGCTTGCCAACCCGATGTTCTATATGGTCGACGCGCTGCGCTTTGCGTTCACGGGAACGGGGGACGTGCCCCTTGCCGTCTCCCTCGGAACGGTCAGCGCGCTGACCGTGATCGCGCTTGCGGTGGCCCTGCGCATGACCGCCCTGGGCGTCAAGCTCCGCGTATAGCAGGAATCCCTCGCGGGTGATGACAGAGTAAGCGGAACTATGAAAACCGTCGCTCGCGTCTCCGCTCTTGCTTTGCTTGCCGCGCTCGTATGCGCGTCCAGGCCCGCTCCGGCCGCCGCGCCGGCGGCGCTGACAGGCCCCCAAGTCGGTTCGCCCGCGCCGAACTTCACATTGCGGACGCTCGACGGAAAGACGGTTTCGCTGAACTCGTTCCGCGGCAAGACGCTCGTCATCAACGTCTGGGCGACGTGGTGCCCGCCGTGCCGTCAAGAGATGCCCGACCTATTGACGAGCTACGCGAAGCTCAGCAAGACGGGCGTCGCGTTCCTCGGCGTCGATACGACGGAAGAAGCGCCGATCATCCGTGCCTACGTCGTCGCCAAGGGCGTTCCGTACGCGCAGGCGGTCGACTCGGCCAAGACTTTTCAAAAAGACTACGACGTTCAGTACTTTCCAACGACGTACGTGATCGATGCGCGCGGCATCTTGCGCGCCCGTTATATTGATATCATCGCAGCGCGACAGCTCAGCCAGTTGACCGATGCGGCCAAGGACGGAAGGAACGGCGAGATCGTCTCGCCGCTGCAGACGAAGGTCGATGCGACATTGGCCGATCCCGGGTTGCCGGCGGGCGCCGACGCCACGGCGATCGTCGCTTATGCCAAGCATGCCGATGGCGCGATTTCGAAGGCGGAGGATCTGCTCGGCGACAGCGATGCTGCGAAGGGCAATTCGACCGATCTGTTGCGCACGCGCGTTGAAGAGGCCACGTTGCGCGACCGGGCGATCGCCGCGCTCGGGGCCGCCGCCGCGTCCGATACCGATAAGATTCTGCTGACGCGCATGCAGGGCGACGCGACTCGCGATCGCGAGCGCTGGAGCGACGCGCTAGCGGCGTACCGCGCGACCTTGGCGTTGGACGCGAAGAACGAGGACGCGCTTTCGGGGGTCGCCTTCGTCGCGGCGCGCTTGAACCAACTCGCCGTCACGATCGACGCCGACGAACAACTCGCGACGCTTTCGCCCGACAGCGTCGACGCACAAGTCGAACTCGGAATCGTCTACGGTCGAGCCAATCGCTCTAGCGATGCATACGCCGCGTTCGATCGAGCCACGACGATCGGAAAGAAACACGTCGACGCGAAGCCGGGCGACGCGAGCGTGGTCCGAAAGCTGGCCTGGGCGTATCTCTACGAGGGAAGAACCTACGCGAAGGGCCACGATCCGGTGCACGCCAAGGCGGCGTTCGAAGCGTTGATGGCGTGGACGCAGAAGCTCCCGGCCAACGACATCCGTCACGACATGTACTTCGAAGAGGGCCAGGAAGCGATCGTCGCGCTCGAACTCGCAAAGCCGGTCACGACGACAACGGTCTCGCTGGCACCGTGGACGGGAGCCGATCTTCCCGGTAGCATCGCGAGCACGATCAAGTATCGCTTGGTCGTCGCCGACAGGGCCGGCAAGACCGTCGCCCTGCATACGACGGGCGTGCCTAAAGGCTGGGTCGCTTCGTTCTGCAGCGATCGCGTCTGCTCGCCGTTCCAGGTTAGCGTCGCGATCCCGCAATCGGGCGTGAAGGTGATCGAGTTTCAGCTCGTTCCGCCGAACGCCGCGGCGAAGGTGGGCAAGGTTCGCGTGATCGGCAGCGACGGCGTGCACAGCGCGAGCGCAACGACCTAATAGAGGCGCTCGGCGCGATCGGAGCCCACGGCCGGTGATGCTCCCTACACTCGGCGATATCGAACAGGCCCGTCGTAACATTGTCGGCAGCGCCTTACGCACGCCGTTGGTACGGCTCAACATGCTCGACGCGCCTGCGGAGATCTATCTCAAGCTCGAAAATCTCCAACCGATCGGTTCGTTCAAGATTCGGGGAGCGACGAACGCGATGGCGCACATGGCGCCGGAGCAGTTGGCCCGCGGAGTGCTCACCGCGTCGGCCGGCAATATGGCGCAGGGCGTGGCTTGGTGTGCACGCGAGCGCGGCATCCCGTGCACGGTTATCGCGCCGGATACCGCGCCGGATACGAAAATCAAAGCGGTCGAGCGCTTGGGCGGTCGCGTGATCAAGGTTTCGTTCGAACAGTGGTGGCAGACGTTTGTGGATTGTGCGTATCCTGGCATCGATGCGACGTTCATTCACGCCTTTGACGATCCAAACGTGATGGCCGGCAACGGGACGATTGCGCTAGAGATCTTGGAAGATTTGCCGGATGTGGAAGCGATCGTGATCCCGTGGGGCGGCGGTGGTCTGGCATGTGGAGTCGCCATCGGCATGCGCGCGCTGAAGCCTGACTGCCGCGTGTTCGCCGCCGAGGTGGCGACGGCCGCGCCGCTCGCGGCGTCGCTCGCCGCAGGATCGCCCCAGAACGTCGACTACATCCCGTCGTTCGTCGACGGCATCGGTAGCAAGAGCGTTTTCCCGCAGATGTTCGAGCGCGCGCGCGAGTTGCTTGACGGCGCGTTGGTCGCGAGCCTGGAAGAGGTGGCAGCAGCGGTACGGTTGCTGGCCGAACGCAATCGCATCATCGCCGAGGGTGCCGGTGCGTGTTCGACCGCGTGCGCGCTGACGGGCAACGCGGGCAGCGGCAAAGTCGTATGCGTGGTTTCAGGTGGAAACATCGACGCGAGCAAATTTTGCGCGCTACTGAGCGGGGATCCCTAGAAGAGCGGGTAGTGCGCCTTTTTTCGGCGATCGTGGCGGGCGGGCCGTGGGGAGCCGTCGTTGCCAGAATTGTCTCGCGTGCGTCTACCGCAGGGTGGGCGCCGTTCGACGCGAACCCGTTTTTTGAAGACGGCTCTATGAAAGCGAGACGCGAAATGCTGCGTGCGAAAGTTCAGATTTTCGGCCTTCTGGCAATAGCCGCGCTGGGCGTTACCCTCGCCCAGTGCAGCGGCTCGGGCGGAAATGCGTCAAGCACAACGCCGACCGCGTCGCCGTCGCCCTCACCAACGCCCACCCCGACGCCGACCCCGACGCCGACACCGACCCCGACGCCCACACCGACCCCGGCGCCCGGCGCTGTGACGTTCAGTGGTCCGAACGTCAGCGGCAACACGATGACCGTCTTTTGCACGAACGGGGCCGTGAACACGTTCATGATCTCACAAGCCAACTATAGCGGGACGTTTACGGTCGTTAGTAACTCGACCAGATTTACGGTCTCACCATCCAGCGGTACCTCGGCGACAACATTCACCGTTACCGATTCAGGCGGCGCAATCACGAACACGCTTACCGTCACGGCCGGCGGCGGCGTGACGGCGACACTTACCCTTGTCGGCGATGGCCCGAGTTGCGGCTAATGCGGCTCGGTTTCGCTGAGTCATAGCGCGACCAATTGACGTTCGGACCTTTGCGCGCGCCAATCGCGGCCGCACTCTTCCTCGTCGGTGTGCTCGCGATCGGTGCGTCGGCTCAGGCGCGGCCGTGCTCGACGGCCGATTCGCAAAGTATCGTCGTGGCCAACTCGCTCGGAGACGTGTATAACCAGGTCGCAAGCGACGGTAATGAGGAGTTCCCGTCGTTCTTTGCAAGAGGGACCTTGATTCGCAAGGGCTACGCACTTACGATTCAAACGCACCGCAGCGAATACCAGACGGAGCACACCGGCGACCAAACGGACACCGTCATTCATACCCTCGCCGGTCCGGACGTTGCTGTTCCATGGTTTCTTGCCATTGAGGAAACCGACGAGGCGCGTATCGCTCGCTGCATCGGATTCTTCGATCTCTACGCCGGGATCGGGTTTCTCCAAACAAGCTCGAACCTCGACTACCCGATCGGATACCGCCGCATCCGCGGAGGCGGTGTCGGCATCGAGCGCTCCGTGAATCCCGAAAGGCGCCTCGACGTCTTTACCGCGCTGTACTACTATCCCGCAGCGCAGGGCGCTTACGGTGCCCGGACGCTCACCTTTACCGCCGTCACCTTCGACGGCGGTGTCAGTTGGCGATTGGGTTCATCCAGCAGCGCGCTCGTCTTTGGATTATATCAAGAGATGCGTTCGCTCCACCCTGGTAGCCGCGCGGCGCAGACCGTACGTTCCGCACCCTACATCGGCCTTCAACTCGCCGGACGCTGACGCCCCCGTAACACGCTTGGTTTAGCGACCTAGAAAAACGGGTTGTGCGCTTTTTCTTCGGCGATCGTGGATGGCGGACCGTGGCCGGGCATGATGACCGTCTCGTCGTCGAGGCGGAAGAGTTTGCTGCGTACGCTCTCGAGGATATCGGCATAGGTGCTGACCTCGCCGAACGCGCCGCCGACGCTGCCGGCGAAGAGTGTGTCGCCCGTGAAGACGGTCGAGCGGAACATGAAGCACGACGAGCCGTCGGTATGGCCCGGCGTATGCAGCATGCGAATCTCGGAACCATCGCCGAACGGTAGTGGCTCGCCCTCGTTGATCGGCAATGCCTTATGCGCGAGCGCGCCGATCGCTTCCGAATCGGCGCGGTGCATGACGATCTTGGCGTCCGGAAAAGCGCGCGCGACATCGGCGGTGGCATCGCAGTGATCCAGATGTTTGTGGGTGATCAAAATATAGCGAAGCGCGTACGGACCTTCGGCGATCGCGCGCATCAGATTCGACGGAATCCCGGCCGGATCGATCAGCGCGGCGGTGCGTCCGTCCTCGAGATGAAACAGGTAGCCGTTCGAGGGGTGCGGAGCCTGCGGGTGGTGCCGCACGTCCGGCGGCATCGCGACGTTCGGATGCCAGCGCTGCGCCGCCAGATCGGCGAATTTTCCGGGGTCCAGACCGAGCAGCGGCGCGATCGTCCGCGCGGCATCTTCGCTCGGGACGCCTTCGCCTTTCGTCCACGCGGCCAGGGAGGCGACGGGCAATCCGGTTCGCGCGGCGAGCGCCGCATCGTCGACGCCGGTGCCGCGTTTGGCCTTGCGAAAAACATCGCTGAAATCGTCCTCAAGCATGGCCGAGCGTTTCGACGGAAAGGACGCGCCTCTTGTTCCCCGCGCAACCGGGGGCGCTCCGGGTCTGGTCGAACAGGCTGATCATGGAACGGCTCATCATCATCGGCTCGGGCCCGGCGGGGCTCACCGCGGCGGTCTACGCAGCGCGGGCGAACCTCGCGCCGTTGCTTTTTGCGGGGTATCAGTACGGCGGCCAGCTGATGCTGACGACCGAGGTGGAGAACTACCCGGGTTTCCCCAACGGCATCATGGGACCGGAGTTGATGGAGCAGTTCCGCGCGCAGGCCGAACGGTTCGGAGCCAAAATCGAAAACGTCGATGTCACGGCGGTCGATTTCGCGCAGCGACCCTTCCGCGTGTGGACCGACGGCATCGAGCACGCCGCCGATACCGTGATCGTCGCGACCGGCGCGAGCGCGCGCTGGCTCGGCATCCCCGGTGAAGAGCGTCTGCGCGGCCAGGGAGTTTCGTCATGCGCGACCTGCGACGGCGCGTTCTTTCGCGAGAAACACATCGTCGTCATCGGCGGCGGCGACTCGGCGATGGAAGAAGCGCTCTTTCTAACCCGCTTTGGCTCGAAGGTCACGGTGATTCATCGCCGCGAGAGCCTGCGCGCGAGCAAGATCATGGCCGACCGCGCGCTCGCACACCCGAAGATCGCCTTTATTTGGAATTCGACCGTCGAAGAAGTCAAGGGCGAGTACGGCGTGAAGTCCCTTGTTCTGAAAAATCTGCGGAGCGGCGAAAGCTCCGAGCTCCCCGCCGATGCAATGTTCGTCGCGATCGGACACGATCCGAATACGGAGATCTTCCGCGACTACCTGGAACTTGATGCGCAGGGCTACATCCTCTCGACGGACGGCGTCCACACGTCGATTCCGGGTATCTTCGTGGCCGGCGACGTGTACGATATTCGCTACAAGCAGGCGATAACGGCCGCCGGAATGGGGTGCAAAGCCTCGATGGACGCCGAGCGATATCTTGAAGAACTCGATTCCGAACGCTCGGCAGGCAGCCTGAGCGCCGCGGCGCGGGCCTGAGGCGCCCCTTCCAGCAAGAAGTATGCGTCCGCTTGCCTGGCCCCCAGGCTAGTCTAAGGATCGCTCGGTACCATCGCCGCAATGAGCGTGACGGAGTTCGAGCCGCGACACGCGCGGATCGATGCAATGGGTTTGATCCGAAACGTGATCGCGAAATTCGACGTTGTCGCGAAACGGCGGATCCAGGTCGAAACGGCGATCGACGCCTCATTGTACGGCGACGAAGTCAAGCTCGCGGATACGCTCGGGAATTTGATCGAGAACGCATTGAACGATGCGCCGGATTCGAAGGTTCGCGTCAAGATTGCGCCGTGCCATCCGTTCTTGGAGATCGTCGTGGCCGACGATGGTCCGGGCCTGAGCGACTGCGACCGGCGCGTCGACGCAACGGAGCGTTCGGGCGCGACGATCGCGCTCAAAAGTTACGCGGGACACGGTACGCTCTCCACGTTGCGATTCGCGTCCTGGGAACGCAACGTCGGCCTCGCTTAGCCCACGCGGACGGCCGCGGCGAACGCTGCGACCGCGGTAGCGAACTAACAGGATGACGACCGCCGCGCCACAGACGACCATCTCGGGCAGGTTCGGGTTGCTAGAGCTGCGCATTTCGACTCGTTTCAAGAAAGCAACGTCATCTTTCGGGGCGATTCTAGTGAACGAGTGGATGGTAGCGAACCTTCCTTAGCACGGGCTGTGATTTCGCTGGGAATCACCGATCGCTCAGCAGATTATGCAACGCGTCGTCGAGCGTCGGGAATCTGAATTCGTATCCGCTTGCCAGGGTGCGTTCGGGCAACACGCGCTGCCCCTGGCTGATGAACGCGGCCGCTTCGCCGAAACGCAGGCGCAAGGCGATCTCGGGAACCGGGATGAGGGCCGGCCGTTTGAGGACACTTGCCAGCGCGCGCGTGAAGTCGACATTCTGAACCGGATTCGGGGCGGTTGCGTTCAGGGTTCCACTGACCCCGTCGAGCGCCGCAAGATAGATGCCGACCACATCGTCGATGTGAATCCATGAATACCACTGACGGCCGTCGCCGACTTTTCCGCCCGCGCCGACGCGGAAGATCGGTAGAAGTCTGGCAAGTACGCCACCGTCGGTGCCGAGCGCGAGGCCCGTGCGAATCGTGGTGACGCGGGCGCCGACCTCGGCGGCCTTCGCTGCCTCGGCTTCCCATGCGACGCACACTTGTGCCAGGAAATCGTGGCCGGGCGGGCTCGTTTCGTTGAACGCTACGTCCTGGCTGCTGCCGTAGTACCCGATCGCCGACGCGCTGATGTATGTTTTCGGCGGCGAAGCGAGTGCTGGAAGACGAGCGATCAGCGCGCGCGGCGCGTCGACGCGGCTCGAGAAAATGTGTGCCTTGACCTCGGGCGTCCAACGCTGCGCGACTTCCTCACCGGCGAGATTGACGACGGCATCGGCGCCGTCGCAGGCGCGCACGGCCGCGGCGATGTCGCGCAGCGACGCGGGAGCGACACCGTCGCCGCGAGCGCTCAGCGCCGCTGCGAGATGGCGTCCGATGAAGCCGCTCGCGCCGAGGAGAGTAACCTTCACCGTCGCAGCTCCTCGCTAGGCGTCAGACACGCGCCAGCGCATCGCTGCCGACGATAGCCTCCAGGTCCGCGATTTCCTTGGGAATGGCGGCGGTCAGAACGTCCGGCTCGCTCGAGGTACAGAGCACGTCGTCCTCGATGCGGACGCCGATGCCTTTCCAGCGCTCGGGAACGTCGAGATCCGCTTGCACGTAGAGCCCCGGTTCGACCGTGAGGACCATGCCCGGTTCGAGCGCGCGATAGCTGTCGTCGGCATCCTTGTAGCGTCCGACGTCGTGCACGTCGAGCCCGATCCAGTGTCCCGTGCGGTGCGGATAGAAATCGAAGAACTTGTTGGTCTCGATCAATTCGTCGATCGACCCGCGCAGCAAGCCCACATCAACCAAGCCTTCCGTCAGGGTCCTGACGGCCGCATCGTGATAGGCGTTGTACGAACGGCCGGGCCGCACGTGCTCGATGCCCGCCTTCTGGGCGCGAAGCACGATATCGTAGATCGCGCGCTGCTCGGCGCTGAACTTGCCGTTAACCGGCCACGTGCGCGTGACGTCGCTGGCGTAGACGTCGACTTCGGCGCCGCTATCGACGAGCACCAGATCGCCGTCGCGCAACTGCTCGCGATTGGTATTGTAGTGAAGAATCGTGGCGTTCGCGCCGCCGGCCACGATCGAAGGATAGGCGATATCTTGCGCGCCCGCCCGGCGATAGTTGTATTCGATGACGGCCTCGAGTTCGTATTCCCAGAGCCCGGGCCGCGTCGCGCGCATCCCGGCTTCATGCCCAGCCAGCGAAGCCGCGGCCGCGCGGCGCATGCAGTCGAGTTCCTCGGCGGATTTGTGCAGGCGCATCTCATGCAGCAGCGTCCCCGGTTCGTTGAACGACAAGGGCGCCGTACCACCGCGCCGGACGCGATGACGCGCTTCTTTGACGGCATCGAGCACGAGGCGATCGAGCCGCTCGTCCATGCCGATGCCGTAGTGCAGCGACGCCGTACCGAGCAAGAAGTCGGGCAGCTTCGCATCCAGTTCGTCGATTGGATAAGCTGCTTCAAAACCGTAATCCGCGACCGCGCCTTCGATGCCGACGCGTTTGCCGTTCCAGATTTCCGCCGTGCGATCGCGCGGACGTAAGAAGAGCACGTCACGCTCGCGCTCGCGGTGCGGCGCGACGATCAAGACGGCGTCGGGCTCCTTGAGCCCGGTCAAATAATAGAAGTCCGAGTTCTGGCGGAACTCGTACTCGGTATCGGCGTTGCGCACCGCATGGCGTGCGGCAGGAATGACTGCGACGGAATTACCCAGCGCGCGAGCTAGCGCGGCCCGGCGTTGCGAATAGATGCTCATGCTCGCCCTCTTCGCGATGCGCCGGGCGCGACCCTGACCCCACGGAGGGGCTAGGTCGCGTCGGGGGCCGGCACGCCCTTGTGGTGCCTCGGCTTCTTGGTGGCTTCGGCGGCCGGCTGCGAGGCCGCGGAGCTGGCGGACGATGCCTTGGCGGCGTGGTCGCCTGCCGCTAGCGCGGCTGCCATGCACATGTAGCCGCCGTGCATGGTCTTGCCGAAATACTGGTCGCCGCGCATATGAAAGACCTTGGACTTGGTGTTGACCCACACGGCCGGGTCGTTAGCCCCGCAGCGCGGCATCATAGCGGACGGCATCGCGCCCGACGACATGGCCCCCGACGACATGGCGCCCGACGACATGGCGCCCGACGACATGGCCCCCGACGACGTTGCCGATCCGGCGGGCGAGGTCGTGACCTTCGAGCCGCCGCCGCAACCGGAGAGTGCGACCGAAGCGAAGAGCAGCGCCGCGAGCCCGAGATGTGTGAATGTACGCATAGAAAAACCCCTCGATGAAGACGAAGCCGCCGGATATCCGGCCTGATGTGCGCTTCGACCGCGCTCAGCCGAGTTCCGCGAGCCACCGGCGACAGGCCGGGCGGGCGGCCTCGTGCGTCCCGGTGGCGAAAACGGACTTCAATGGATTCGACCGTCACGACGCCGCCCCGGGGCTGGAGTTTGCGCGGGCTCTCGGTGATCGCCTTCGCGCACGGGGTGAGCGACTTCTACGCGGGCATCATTCCGTTCACGATCTTCCTCGTGCTCTCGCGCGAACATATCTCGCCGGCCTATCAGGGGGCACTGGTCTTCCTCTGGTATGTGACGAGTTCGATCGTGCAGCCGTTATTCGGCGCGTACACGGACAAATACGGACGCTGGTGGGTATTACCGGCGGCCGTCACGCTCACCGTAACCGGCATCTCGATCGCCGGCAGCGTCACGTCCATTTGGCCGCTCGTGCTTTGCATCATCGGGGCCGGCATCGGCTCGGCGATCATGCACCCCGAAGCCGGCAAGTATTCCGCGATGCTGAGCGGCTCGCGCCGCGCGAGCGGGATCTCGATCTTCCAGATCGGCGGTCAGGTCGGTTATGCGATTGGGCCGGCCGTCATCGCGATTCTCTACTCCCACTATGGCGGGACCGGCTCGTTGATGTTGCTCGTGCCCGGAGCGCTCGCGGTCGTAGTTCTGTTTGCGGTAATGCGCCGGGTCGACGCGAAGGCTGCGCGCGTTCACGGCGAGTCGCATGCGCACGCCGCGGCGAGCGGACCGGTCGATCGCGTCGGCGTCACGTTGCTGGTGGCGAGCACGGCATTGCGCCATTTTACAACCGCCGCGTTTATCACGTTCTTGCCTAACCTGCTGGTGGGGCGCGGCGTCTCAATTCCGGCGGCCGGTCAAATCGTGACGGCATTTTTGTTGATTTCGGCGATCGGCCTGTTCGCCGGCGGCCATCTCTCCGACAAGTTCGGCGCGGTTCGCATCTCGATCGCGGCGCTGTGTAGCGCGGTTCCGTTCCTGTTCGGATTCTTCATGTTCCCGGCGTGGCTCGCGATTCCGTCGCTCTTGATGGCGAGCGCGTTGCTGGCGGTGCAGAATGCGCCGGGCGTCGCGATGGTGCAGGCGATGCTGCCGAAGAATCTCGGGATGGCGCTCGGCCTGATGAACGGCGTCGCGTTCGGCGCCGGCTCGGCGCTGGTCGCCTGTATCGGGATCGCGGTCGCGCAGTATGGTGCGGCGACAGCTCTCGAGGCCGTCAGCGCCACGCCGCTGCTCGCGGCGCTCTCGTACGCATTCGTTCGGGACCGGGTTCCGGTGCTGCGGGTCCGGCGAGTAGCGTAGCACCGGCCTCGAGTCTTGGAGCGGCCTACCGGGAGAGTTGGGTGGCCACGGCAAAGCTGCCTGACGTCAAGCCCGAGATTTTTGGGCAGCTCTCACCGGAAAGGGCAAGTATGAAGAGTCGGCTATTTTTCATTGCGCTGGCGTGCGCGCTAACGCTCGGATATGTTACCCCCGCACTGGCCAGTCATTCGTTCCGCATCGTGAACAGCGGACGCCACGTCATCACCGCGGTTCAGATCTCGGCCGTCAACCGCAGACTTTGGGCTCCAAATCTGTTGCGTGCGTGGGTCAACCCCGGCGCATGGGCGTCCTTCTCGATCGGCGAAGGATGCTTCGAAGACGTCCGGGTCACGTATGGCAATGGACATTGGATTCAGCAAAACAACGTCAATACGTGCCGAGTGAACGTAATGGCGCACTACTAAGCTAGCGAATGCGCTCGCGCTAAGAGAGCCCGCCGAAATCGGCGGGCTCTTTAGATTCCGCCGACGTAGCGGCCGGGCGCAAGTGTGCCCTTGGGGTCGAAGCGTGCTTTCAGAGCGCGCATCGTTTCGAGTGAGGGAGGTGGAGCGCCCCACATGGCGAGACTGCCGCGCAGCGACTCCGGCGCCGTCAGCACTGCGATTCGCGGCAGCGCCGAGTGCAACGCGACGTCGAATCCTGGAATGCGTTCGGCGACGTGTCCGGAGAGCGTTGCGCTGACGCGCGCGATGAGATCGCCGGTTCGGATATCCTGCAGCGTCTCGAGATTCAATTCGTGTTCTTGAGATAGATTCGAAACCGTCTCCCAGCGCGCCAGCAAGTCGCTCGGTAAACCGAGAATGCGGTACGTGACCGATCGATCGCCCAAGCGGACGAGGTAGGCATCGAGCAGGCGCGCAAACGCCATGCCCGCTCCGGCGTCGAATAAGGTCGTCTCCGGAACCCCGGCGGCCCCAAGCGCCGAACGTAGTTCGCGAGTCGAGCGATCCACGAGTGCCTGCGAGCCTTCGAAGAGCAGAAAGATTCGGCCGTCGATGCCGTCGTGTCCGTCGACGTCGTCGCTAAACCCCTGCACGACCAGCGCCGCAGCCGGCTCGACATCGAGCGACGCGATGTGTTCGGCCGCGCGCCGATGCGTGCGCTCGGGCAAGCGCGCGATCGCGATGCGGCGCGTCTGCGGTACGGGCAACGTCTTGAAGTTCGCGCGAACGATCGCGCCGAGCGTGCCGAGCGAACCGCAGTACAGTTTGCTCATATCGTAGCCGGTCACGTTCTTGACGACCATGCCGCCGGCTTTGGCAATCGTGCCGTCGGCGAGCACGACCGTCGTTCCGATCAGCGCGTCGCGCGGGCGCCCGTAGGTCGCACGGCGCGGTCCGCACCAGCCGCCGGCGAGGACCCCTCCGACCGTGCTTCGCGCCGCCTGCGGAGCATCGAGCGGAACGAATTGGCCGCGTTCGGCCAGCGTCGCATTGAACTGCTCGACCGTCATACCGGCTTCGACCGAAATCGTCAGGTCGCGAAACTCATACTCGAGTACGTGGTTGAGCGCGCGCAGGTTGACGGCGACATCGTATCGTGCCGGCGCATGTCCCAGACCCTGTAGCGTTCCCCCGCCGAAAAAGACGACGGCCTCGCCTTTCGTATCGCAGTCGCGCAAGGCCGCAGCCAGTTGCTCCACGCTTTCGGGCGTGATGACGCGGCTCGGCGCGCGTTCGCCGAACGCGTAGCCTGAAGTCCCGGGCGCCGAGTTTACAGCCACGCGCCGGCGCCGGCCGCCGGCTGGGGTTGCGCGCGCACTTCGCCGCAGACGGCGCCGCTCGGGAAGATCTTGTCGGGATTGAAAAGACGCTTGGGATCGAAGACGTCGCGGACGCGGCCCATCGTCGCCAGATCGTCGCTGGAGAAGACGAGCGGCAGCGTTTCGCGCTTTTCGTACCCGATACCGTGCTCGCCCGAGATCGTGCCTCCGAGCGCGATGCATGCGGTCAGGATCTCGGTACCGGCGGCGATGACCGCCTCGACCTGGCGGCGTTCGCGCCGATCGAAGATCAAGAGCGGATGAAGGTTGCCGTCGCCGGCGTGGAAGACGTTGCCGACCAGCAGCTTGTATGCGCGAGCGATTTCATCGATCCGGTGCACGGCCTGCGGCAAGCGCGTGCGCGGAACGGTTGCATCTTGAATGTAGTAGTTGGGGGCGATCCGTCCGAGCGCCCCGGCCGCGCCCTTGCGCGCGGCCCAGAGTGCGTCGCGCTCGTCCGCATCGGTTGCGGAGCGCCATGAAAGCGCGCCGTGCGCGCGCGCAATCTCGCCGATCGCGCGTTCGCCGGCTTGCATATCGTCGGGCTGCCCGGCGATCTCGACGAGCAATACGGCGCCCGCATCGAGTGGGAAGCCGGCATGATAGTGCGCTTCAACCGCCTGGACGATCAGCTTGTCCATGATCTCGAGCGCCGTCGGCACGATCCCGGCTCCGACGATCGCCGAGACCGCGGCCGAAGCGGTCTCGACATCAGCGAAGGCGGCGAGAAAGACCCGTATCGCGGGTGGTAAGCGCATCAGTCGAAGATCGATCGCGGTAATGATGCCGAGCGTCCCTTCACTGCCGACGAGCGAGCCCGTGAGATCGTAGCCGAAATCGTCGAGCGCGGTGTGGAGTATTTCGCCGCTTCCGTCGACGTACTCGAGCCCGAGCACGTGGTTGGTCATGGATCCGTACGAGAGCGCGTGCGGACCGCCGGCGTTCGTTCCGGTATTGCCGCCGAGTGTCGAGATCTTTTGCGACGACGGATCGGGACCGAAGAAGAGCCCGTGCGGTAGCGCGGCTTTGGAGAGGTCGAGATTGATCAAGCCCGGCTGCACGCGCGCGCGCCGGTTCGCGGCGTCGAGCGAGAGAATCCGGTTCATGCGCGCGAACGAGACGACGACGCCGCCGCGCACCGGCGCGGCACCACCACACAATCCGGTCCCGGCGCCGCGCGGGACGATCGGCTCGCCGCACTCGTTTGCGATGCGCACGATCGCGCTGACGTCGCGCGCGTCTTTCGGCAGGACGGCCGCGCTCGGCAGACGTTCTTCGCTGTATGCGTCGAACGAATAGACCGCCAGATCTTCAGGTGCCGTCAGCACCGCGTCGGCGCCGATCGCGTCGATCAAGCGTTCTGCAAACCGCTCGCGCGTGGCGCTTTCCATCGTCCGATCCTTTACGGCGTCAGTAGAGGAGATACTTCTTGCGCTCGGCGAGGAAGTCGCGTACGCCCGGTTCCCAGCGGCGGATGATCTCATCGGCGGACAAGCCTTCTTCGAGGCCGCGGCGCAGCGAGTCGGTTCCCCAATCCCGATCGATCGTGGCTGCGTTCGCGGCGCGAACCGAGAGCATCGCCGGCGCGAGCTTGCGCACCGCGGTCAAAATCTCAACCGCAACGCGCACCGAGCGATACGCGTGAGGGTCGGTGACGATCAGCTCGATTCCCGTCAGCGTCTTCCCCGCAAAGAAGCCCGAGACGGGCGACCACGCGGCCGCGCGAAAGTGGACGCCCGGAATAGGTCGCGCGTTGAGATAGGATGCGAGTGCGACTCCATCGAGGCCGACGGCGCCAGCATACTTGAACGGCTTTGTATATCCGGTGCCGTTGTTCAAGCCGGCCGCGTCGATCAAGCCCGTCGACGGATAGACGAGGGTCGTATCCCATTCGGGAATGTTAGGCGACGTTTGCACCCAGCCGAGCCCGGTCTCGGGCCACAGCATCGTGCGATGCCAGTCCCGCATCGCGATCACGCGTAACTCGCAGCCGATTCCGAAGCGGTCGTTATACATGCGCGCAAGTTCGCCGACGGTCATGCCGTGGCGCACGGCGATCGGGTAGAGTCCGACGAACGATGCGAAATGCGGGTCGAGGACGGGGCCTTCCACGACATCGCCGCCCATCGGATTGGGGCGATCCAATACCCAGACTTCCTTGTGCGCGGCTTTGGCGGCCTCCATCACGTACGCAAGCGTTGAGATGTACGTGTATGCGCGATCGCCGACATCTTGAATATCGAAGAGCAAGACATCCACGCCCGCCAGCATTTCGGCGCTCGGGCGGCGCGTCGCGCCGTAGAGACTGAAGACGGGCAGTCCGGTGTGTTCGTCGGTGTACGATGCAACGTACTGCCCGGCCGGCCGGTCGCCGCGCAACCCGTGCTCCGGCGAGTAGATCGCCTTCACGCAAATCTGCGGGTTGTGCTTGATCGCATCGACGATGGGTTCGAGCTGCGAGGTGACGCCGGTCTGGTTCGTGACCACGCCGACGCAACGGCCTTTGAGGTCGTGCCACGCCTCGCGTAGGAAGATCTCGTCGCCGAGCGTCACGTTCGCGCCGGGCATCGGCTCCGCGCTCGCCCGAGCGAGCGAGCCGAGCGTAAGAGCGAATATGAAGATGATGGCAGATAACTTTGGCACGCGGACACTTTGCACGCCGCGCGCGAGCTCGCCTACCAGACGGGCGGCGGGAAGTGCCATCACGGGAGCGCCGTCAGACGAAGCGCGGAGTCGTCTTCGCCGGGATCAGTGACGACGCCGCCGCGCGTTCGAACAAGGTGCCGACCGCGTCGATTCCTTCCTGGCCCAAGTCGTTCGAGTACTCGTTCACGTACAGCCCGATGTGCGCGCGCATGACGGCCTCGTCCATCTCGAACGCGTGGGCCCGCACGTACGGCGCGACGGCGGTATCGTTCGCACGCGCGAATGCAAGGCTCTCGCGAATGACCGAATCCAGACCTCGTGCGTCGCCGGCGGGGAGATCGTTGCGGACCAAGATCGCACCGAGCGGAATCGGGCGACCGGTCTCGCCCTCCCACCATGCGCCGAGATCGACGACTTGTGCGAGCCCGTGTGTATGATAGGTGAAGCGCGATTCGTGGATGATGAGGCCGGCGTCAACGTCGCCGGCCGCGACGGCATCCAGGATGCGATCGAAGCGCATCGGGACGGCATCGATCGGCCGCTGATGCGCGAGTCGCAGTAAGAGGTAGGCCGTCGTCAACTCACCCGGGATCGCGATCCGGGCGTGCGGTTTGAGCGCGGCGAGCGCCGGGACAATGCCGTTCGCGGAAGGTTTTGCAACGACGAGCGGGCCGCATCCGCGCCCGAGCGCGCCGCCCGAGCGCAGAATCCGGTACCGATCCATTAGGTACGGAATCGCGCCGTATGAGACTTTGGTGAGCGCGTGCCTTCCCTTGCGCGCCGCTTCGTTGAGCGCTTCGACGTCCTCGAGAATGACTTCGATCTCCGGCGCATCCGGCAGCAGCCCGTTCGCCCACGCCGCGAAGATGTACGTGTCGTTCGGGCAGGGAGAGTAGGCGAGCGAGAGCGTGGCTTGGGTGCTCATCGTTTCGCGAGAGACTCGAGGACCGCTTCCAGGGCCCGGCACGCGGCGCGCGAGCCGGCCGCGAAATCCCACTCGCTGCGCGCACGGTCGTCAACGTAATTCGAAATCCCGCGCACTTCGAGCGCGGGGACGCCGGCCAGTTCGGCGGCACGCAACACGGCAAAGCCTTCCATCGATTCAACGCCGGCGCCGTAGGTCTTCTGCAAGCGGTCGGCGGTGGCGCGGGTCGTCGTAACGCTAGTCACCGTCAGTCCGCGAACGGTGCGAAACGGGAGAGCGGCGCAGCGCTCGAGCAATTCAGGTGACGCTATTGCTTCGTCGACAAGCCGGGCGCCGTCGGGCAGCGCCGGCGCGCCGCCGCCTTCGAGACCGAAATCGGCGAAGCGCTCGTCGCGAACGAGTACGGCCTCGCCGACGTGGGCGCTGCCGCGAAACGCGCCCCCGATGCCGGCGTTGATCACGGCGTCATACGTTCCACGCGTCAGGACGCGTGCGGTCGCGATGCCCGCTTCGACTGGACCGATACCGCCGGCCAACAGCTCCACGCCGTCGCTCGGAACGAAGTCGCGCAACTCGGCAGGCAGTGCGCAGACGATGAGGATCAGAGCTAAGCCGCCGTCCGGCGCGAGGTCAGCAGCGCTACGATCCAGAGTGGCCCGACCAGCAGATGCTGCAGGTTGGTCAGAAACGCCGGCTTCTTGCCCTCGTAGGCATGACCGACGAACTGGAGCGTCCAGCCGATGACGAATGCGCCGATGGCTACCGGCCACGTCAGAAACGTTGCGATTCCATAGAAGATGACGAGCGAAGCGATCGCGACGAGTGAACTTGGGCCGGCCAGCTTCAGGTAGTACACACTTACGGCGGCGATCGTGACCATCGCGAGATCGATCGGACCGGCGTGCAGCAGGCGCAACGCGATGATGATGGAGAGCACGATCAACGGGATGCCGAGTTCGTGGCAGAGCAGGTTGCGCTTGTCGCGATGATACGTTCCGTATTCCGCCAAGAGCGGAACGTCGAGCAGATCCCGCATCGTTATACCCTCACGAGCTATCGTACACCGATGAACTTATGCGTTTGAAGCGAGAGGCGGTAGCGATCCGGTTGCGCTTTCGCCGCGTCCACGGCGAGCTGCACGTTTGCCGGCTTATTTCCTTCGGGCTGGAGGAAGACCGCGACGCTTCGGCCCGCGAACGATTCGAGCCATTCCTCGGGGACGCGCCCATCGACGATCAGCTTCACTTCATTCGCTCGCTGCGCCATTGCCGGATGCAGACGTTCCTTTGGCGAGACAGTCAGCCAGACATCGTGCGCGAGTTCGACCGGCACCGTTCCGTTCGACTCGATGTGCACGCGCCGTCCATCGGCACGCAACGCTTCGATGAGAGCCGAACTCTCCGTTTGCGCGAGCGGTTCGCCACCGGTCAGAATGACCATCGGGCAATCGCCGCCGAGTTCGCGGACGCGCGCGACGACGCCGGCAACCGAACCGAACGACTGCAACGAGTAATCGGTATCGCAGAAGCGGCAATTCAAATTGCAGCCGGCGAGCCGCACGAAGACCGCCGGCGTCCCGGACCACGTGCCTTCACCTTGCACGCTGTAGAAGATCTCGGCGAGCGCCAGCACGCTAGCCGCCCGCGCGCACGATCGCGCACGCGGTCTGCGTCTCCCAGACCACGATCTCGCTCAATCCGCGCAAGCGCGGTTCGAGTTCTTTCCAGATCCAGAGCGCGATATGTTCGGCGGTGGGATTGGGCATCAGATCGTTCAACGATGCGTGGTCGAGGCGCTCGACGATCGCCGGTTTGACGACCGTCGAGATCTCATCGAAATCGAAGACCATGCCCTGCGCGGGGCCCGTCGTCTGTAACGGTCCGTCGAGGACGACCTCGAAGCGGTACGAGTGCCCGTGAAGGCGGCCGCACTTGCCCAGGTGATGCGGCAGCACGTGCGCCGCCTCGAACCGGAACTGCTTGCGAATCTGCACGGCTTGCACGTTCGCGGGCGAGATACTACGGCCCCGGTATGGCCGGGAGGCGGGCCGCCGTCCTCGAAACCCCTTGGTATGCAAGCACCGCCCCGCCCCAAGACTATCGGTCACTTTATCGGAGGCGCCCCCGTCGACCCGGCCGCCTCGACCCGCTTTGGTGACGTCTTCGACCCGGCGCGCGGCGAGGTCCAAGCGCGCGTCGCGTTCGCCGACGAGGCGACGGTCGATCACGCCGTTCAAGTTGCGCGCAAAGCCTTTCCGGCCTGGAGCCGAACGCCGCTCGGCAAGCGCGCCGAAGTGCTCTTCGGTCTACGCGAACTCGTCAAGAAACACTCACTCGATCTGGCCAAGATCGTGTCCAGCGAACACGGCAAGATCGTGCACGATGCCGAAGGCGAGGTCGCGCGTGCGCTCGAGGTCATCGACTTCGCATGCGCGCTACCGCACGCGCTCAAAGGCCAGTTCAGCGAAAACGTTTCGCGAACGGTCGATACGTATTCGATTCGCCAGCCGCTCGGCGTCTGCGCCGGGATCACGCCATTCAACTTTCCGATGATGGTGCCGGCTTGGATGTTCGCGATCGCGATTGCGTCCGGCAACACGTTCATTCTCAAACCGTCGGAGCGCGATCCCTCGGTCGCGCTCTTGATCGCAGAGTTTTTCAAACAGGCCGGCTTGCCGGATGGCGTCTTCAACGTCGTGCATGGCGATAAGGTCGCGGTCGACGCGTTACTGCACCACCCCGACGTCAACGCGATCAGCTTCGTCGGCTCCACGCCGATCGCGCGCTACATCTACGAAACCGCGGCCGCAACGGGGAAACGCGTTCAGGCGCTCGGCGGCGCGAAGAATCATATGGTCATCATGCCCGACGCCGATATGAACGCCGCCGCCGACGCGCTCGTCTCAGCAGCCTACGGGTCGGCCGGCCAGCGCTGCATGGCGATCTCGGCCTCGATCACCGTCGGCAACGCGGCGGAGCCTTTACTTGAAGCCGTGCGCAAGCGCGTCGAAAAACTCAAGATCGGAGCCGGTCACGATCGCGACAACGATATGGGTCCGGTCGTCACGGCTCAATCGCGCGACCGCGTCATGAGCTATATCGATCAAGGTCAAGCGGCCGGTGCGACACTCGCCATCGATGGCCGCGGTCTGCAGGTGAGCGGATACGAGAACGGATTCTTTGTAGGCCCGACGCTCTTCGACAACGTCAAAACCGAGATGTCCATCTACAAGGATGAAATCTTCGGACCGGTGCTGGTCAACCTGCGCGCCGCCTCGCTCGATGAAGCGCTCGGCGTGATCGCGCGCAATCCGTACGGGAACGGCACCTCGATCTTCACGCGCAACGGCGCGGCCGCGCGCAAGTTTCAAAGCGAAGTCGAGGTCGGCATGGTCGGCATCAACGTGCCGATTCCGGTGCCGGTCGGCTACTACAGTTTCGGCGGCTGGAAGCACTCGCTCTTCGGCGACCTGCACATCTACGGCGAGGAAGGCTTCCGTTTCTACACGCGCGGGAAGGTCGTTACCAGCCGCTGGGACGAGGCAAGCGCCGGCGTGAACATGGGTTTTCCGACCCACAAATAGCAGACGGGACGTAACATTAAGGAATCGGTTCCGGAGGCCTAGAACGCCCCGCGAATGGCATCTCCGAACCCGGCGGCCGGGGCGTCGTTAGACGGCCCCGGCGGACCCAATCTAGGCGCACCGATCCACAAGCCGCTCACCGAACTCGAGGTCACGCTCGAGGCGAACCGCTGCCTCAACTGCTACGACGCGCCCTGCATGCGCGCGTGTCCGACGCATATCGACGTAGCTTCGTTCATCGGCAAGATCGCGACCGGCAACCTCAAGGGCAGCGCGCGCGTGATTTTGGACGCGAATCCGATGGGCGCGAGTTGCGCGCGAGTCTGTCCGACCGAAGAGCTGTGCGAAGGCGCGTGCGTCTATAAGAAGGACGACACGCCCATCCGGATCGGCGACTTGCAACGCTACTCGATCGATTGGGTCATGGATCACGACGTCGACCTGTTCGCACCCGGTCCGGTCACGGGCAAGAAGGTTGCAATCATCGGCGGTGGCCCGGCCGGGCTCTCGGCGGCACGCGATCTGCGACGCATCGGTCACGCCGTCACGATTTTCGAATCGCGCGATGGCCTCAACGGGCTAAATACGTACGGCATCGTTCCGTTTCGGCTGAGTACCGACGTCGCGTTGTGGGAAGCGCAGCAAGTCGTCAAATTAGGCGTCGACGTTCGGACGGGAGTACGCGTCGGCGTCGACGTGAGCATGGACTCGCTGATGAACGATTTCGACGCGGTCGTGCTGGCGTGCGGCATGGGCAACGTTCCCAAGCTCGGCATCCCCGGCGAGGATTTGCTCAACGTTTGGGATGCGTTGGATTTCATCGAGCGCGCGAAACTCGGAAAGAGCGTTGGCCAACTCGGCAACCACGTGGCCGTTATCGGCGCCGGGAACACGGCGATCGACGCGTTGACATGCGCTAAGCGTCTCGGCGTCGAGCGCGTCACGATGTACTATCGGCGCGGCGAGGAGCAGATGACCGCCTACCAATTCGAATACGAATTCGCAAAGATGGAAGGCATCGAGTTCAGATTTTTTTGCGCGCCGCGCCGAATCATCGGCGAAGTGCATGTCTCGGCGGTCGAGTTCGTCAAGACGGCGATTCCGGCCGGCGACGCGGGAGCGGCGCCGGTCGTGGTTCCGGGTTCCGAGTTCGTCGAACCGGTCAGCGCGGTCATCCGCGCGATCGGACAGAGCCGGCTCCACGACACCTTCAGCGCCGTCGGAATCGAGACCGACGGCGGCGTCGTGTGCGTCGATGACGCTCTGCAAACGAGCCGCAAGGGCGTCTTCGCAGCCGGCGACTGTATCTTCGAAAAAGGCATGCGTGAAGCTATGGTCGTCGAGGCGGCGGAGCAGGGCAAACTGGTCGCGCGCAGCATCGACGCGTACTTGCGCGAAGGAGCACGAACGTAATGGCCGATCTGCGCAGTAATCTGGCCGGCATCAAGAGCCCCAATCCGTTCTGGCTGGCTTCGGCGCCGCCGACGAACAGCGGCTATCAAGTGATGCGAGCCTTTGAAGCCGGCTGGGGTGGGGCGGTCTGGAAGACGCTCGGCACGCCGATCGTCAACGTAACCTCGCGTTTTGCCGGTTTGAACTGGAAGCAGAACAAGCTGATCGGGCTCAACAACATCGAGTTGATCACGGATCGTCCGCTCGAGGATAACCTCAAGGAGATCCGCGAGTGTAAGGCCGCGTATCCCGATCGCGCGATCATCGGCTCGCTGATGGAAGTTCCGGACCGCGCCATCTGGCACGAACTCGTCAAGCGCGTGCAAGATTCGGGCGTCGACGGCTTCGAGTTGAACTTCGGTTGCCCGCACGGAATGTCGGAACGCGGCATGGGTTCGGCGGTCGGTCAGCAGCCCGACATGGTGCAGAAGACGACCGAGTGGGTGATGGAGGCGGCCGAGGTTCCGGTCATCGTGAAGCTTACGCCCAACATCACCGACGTCCGCCATACCGCGCGCGCTGCGTCCCGCGGCGGCGCGAACGCCGTTTCGATGATCAATACGATCAACAGTATCATCGGCGTCGATATCGGGTCGTGGGATCCCATTCCGAGCGTCGACGGCATGAGCTCGCACGGGGGTTACTGCGGCCCGGCGGTAAAACCGATCGCGCTCAACATGGTCAACGAATGCGCGCGCGACCCTGAGGTCACGATTCCGATCTCGGGGATCGGCGGGGTCTCGAATTGGCAGGATGCGGTCGAGTTTCTCTTGCTCGGCGCGACCAACGTCCAGGTCTGCACGGCCGTAATGCATCACGGATTCCGGATCGTGGAAGACATGATCGACGGCCTCAACAACTATATGGACGCACGCGGGATCGCGTCGCTCGACGAGATCATCGGCAAGGCTCAGAACAAGATCACGACCTGGGAGAATCTGAACCTCAACTACAAGCTCATTGCGGAGATCAACCAAGAGACCTGTATCCACTGCAGCAAATGTTACATCGCTTGTGAAGACGCGGCCCACCAGTGCATCGACCGTAAGATGGTCGACGACGTCGCGATACTGACGGTCGATGCGGCACACTGCGTCGGCTGCAATCTCTGCATGATGGTCTGCCCGGTTGAGGATTGTATCGAGATGGCGCGCGTCGAAACCGGTCTGCCGCCGGAGTCCTGGAAGCAACGTTCGCAACTCGTTACGTCGTAAGGAGTCTTGGTGGGAACTTTAATTCGCGGCGGCACGGTCGTGACCGCGACCGATACGTATCCGGCCGACGTGCTGGTCGAGGGCGAGACGGTCTCGATGCTCGGCCAAAAACTTGCCGAGGCGGGACACGATGTCGTCGACGCTGCGGAAGCGTACGTCTTTCCGGGCGGCATCGATCCGCATACCCATCTCGATATGCCGTTCGGCGGGACGGTCACGGCCGACGATTTTGAAACGGGGACGCGCGCCGCCGCGCTCGGCGGAACGACGACCATCATCGACTTCGCGCTTCACACCAAAGGCGACTCGCTCCACAACGCGCTGAAGACGTGGCACGCGAAGGCGGCGGATAAGGCCTGCATCGATTACGCGTTCCACTTGACGATCGCCGACGGTCGGGACGAGACGATGGCCGAGATCCCGAAGATCATCGACGAGCAGGGCGTCAACTCGTTCAAAGTCTTCATGGCCTATAAGCACATCTTGCAAGTCGACGACGAGACGATCTTCAAGACGCTGCAGACCTGCGCCGTTGCCGGCGGTCTCGTGCAGGTGCATGCCGAGAACGGCGACGTCATCGAAGTCACGACGAAGCAGGCGCTGGCGGCGGGTCATACCGAGCCGAAGTGGCACGCCCTGACGCGGCCTGTGGAGTGCGAAGGCGAGGCGACGCATCGCGCGATCCGGCTGGCCGAGATCGCGGGGGCGCCGCTTTACGTCGTGCACGTTAGCAGCGCGATGGCGGCCGACGCGATCAGCGACGGACGCAAGCGCGGGCTCTCGATCTATGGCGAAACGTGTCCACAGTATCTGGTCTGCGACTCGAGCGACTACGATCGTCCCGATTTCAAGGGAGCGATGTACGTACTTTCGCCACCGATCCGCGACAAGTGGAATCAGGCCGTGCTGCTGCGCAAATTAAAGAACATGGAGTTGCACAGCTTCGGCTCCGATCACTGCAGCTTCAACCTTTGCGGTCAAAAGGAGCTGGGCAAAGACAACTTCTCGAAGATTCCCAACGGCGCGCCGACGATCGAAGATCGCCTTGCGATTCTTTACGATGTCGGCGTCAATCAAGGCGTGCTCGGGCTCAACCAGTTCGTCGCGCTTGGATCGACGAACGCGGCCAAGCTCTTCGGCCTCTTTCCGCGCAAGGGCACGATCGCGATCGGCAGCGATGCCGATATCGTCGTCTGGGATCCCGCCAAAGAACGTACGATCTCGGCGAAGACGCATCACATGAACGTCGACAACAACGTCTTCGAGGGCATGAAGATCAAAGGGCGTCCGCGCTACGTGTTTTCGCGCGGCCTCAAGGTCGCCGACGGCGACACGTTCACCGGTCGCAAAGGCTACGGCAAGTTTCAGCGCAGCGCCAAGTTCTTTCCCGTGCAGCTCTAGGAGGGTCCCTTGGAATCCAAGGTTACGATCGGCCTCATTCAAGCGCATAACGACGTCGACGGCGATCAGCCGGTCGAGACGCACAAGAAGGCCGCGATCGAGAAGCACGTCAAGCTGATTGGGGAGGCCAAGAAGCGCGGCGCGCAGATCGTCTGCCTGCAAGAGATCTTTTACGGGCCATACTTTTGTACGGAGCAGACGACCAAGTGGTACGAAGCGATCGAGCGCATTCCCGACGGGCCAACGACGAAGCTCATGCAAGGCGTGGCCAAGGAACTTGGGATCGTCTTGGTCGTTCCGATGTACGAAGAAGATCAGGCCGGCGTCTACTATAATACCGCCGCCGTGATCGATGCCGACGGAAAGTATCTCGGCAAATACCGCAAGCATCACATCCCGCAGGTGCAGGCCGGCCCCGCCGGGTGCGGCTTTTGGGAGAAGTACTATTTCCGGCCGGGAAATCTCGGGTATCCGGTCTTCGATACCGCGTTTGCGAAGGTCGGCGTCTACATCTGTTACGATCGCCACTTTCCCGAGGGCGCGCGCATGCTCGGCTTGCACGGCGCCGAGATCGTCTTCAATCCGTCGGCGACCGTCGCCGGCCTCTCCGAGTATCTCTGGAAGCTCGAACAACCCGCGCACGCTGTAGCGAACGGCTACTACGTCGGCGCGATCAATCGCGTCGGCATCGAGACGCCCTGGAATCTCGGCGAGTTCTACGGGCAATCGTATTTGGTCGATCCGCGCGGACAGTTCGTCGCCATGGGCAGCCGCGACAAAGATGAGGTCGTGATCGGCGTGATGGATCGTGACGTGATTCGCGAAGTCCGCAATACCTGGCAATTTTACCGCGACCGTCGTCCCGATAGCTACGACGATTTGGTCGCCGGATAGTGGCGATCCCAACGCAGGTCCAGCTCGGCGACGTGGTCGTTCTGACCGACGCCACGGAACATCAGCTTGCGCTAAATGCGAGCATGTGGAACGACGACCTGCGGCCGTGTTCGCTCGACGAACATTCCTGGAAGGGCAGCAAATTCGCATCGCTCTGGATCGGCATGTGCATCTGCCTGCCAACGTACGCGCTCGCCAGCGGCATGATCGCGCTCGGGATGAGTTGGTGGGAGTCGGTGCTCACGATCCTCACCGGCAGCGTGGTCGTGATGATCGCGATCTTGCTGGTCTCGCATGCGGGCACGAAGTTCGGTATTCCATATCCAGTCTTTGCGCGGCTCTGGTTCGGAACGAGGGGCGCACATCTGCCGGCGCTCGCCCGAGCCCTGATCGCCGCCGGCTGGTTCGGCATCAACTCGTGGTTCGGCGGTCAAGCTCTCGATGCGATTCTCAGCCGCATCTTGCCGTTTTGGACCGGCATTGGCGTGCACGTCGCGATCGCATTCGCGATATTCTGGGGGATCAACGTTCTGATCGCCATGCGTGGTCCGCAGGCGATCGGCCGGCTCGCGCAGATCTCGGCGCCGACGCTGGCCATCGGCGCGATCGCGTTGCTCGTATGGGCCGTCACGCAAGTCGGCGGCTTCGGACCGATGCTCGCGGCGCCGGCGAAGATTCACGGCGCGACGTTCTGGGTGGCATTTTTCCCATCGGTGATCGGGGTCATCGCCTTCTGGGCGACGATGGCGCTCAACATCCCGGATTACACGCGCTACGCGCGTTCGCAGCGCGGCCAGATGCTCGGACAGGTACTCTCGATGCCGCTGACCATGGCGGCGTTCTCGTTCGTCGGTATCGCGGTGACGTCGGCGACGGTCATTCTCTTTGGCACGGCGCTCTGGAATCCGGTCGAACTCATCGTGAAGTTTCCGGCCGGCGTCGTCATCTTGGCCGGTATGGTGGTCATCCTTTCATCGGTAACGATCAACGTCGGTGCTAACGTGATGGCGCCGGCTCGCGCCTTCGAGAACCTGTGGCCGTCACGCATTACGTTTGCGATCGGCGCGGTCATCACGGGGCTGCTGGGCCTTCTGATGCAGCCGTGGTACGTGCTCGCCAACTACTCGACGTACATCTTTGGCTGGCTCGGCGCGTACGGGGCGCTGCTCGGACCATTCGACGGTATAGCCATTGCAGATTACTGGCTGGTTCGCAAGCGTCGCCTCGATCTCGCGCAGTTGTACACCCCGGGCGGGATATACTCGTACGCCAAAGGTTTTAACGTGCGGGCCGTGTTCGCATTGCTCATCGGGTGGGGCGCGGCGCTGCTGGGCTTCAGCACGGGAGTACCGCACCTCCCCCCTGGATGCGCGGCCGTAAGCGTTTCGTGCCCCACGATCGTTCCGTCACTCTACTTCCTCTGGAGCGGAGGCTGGTTCTTCGGCCTGTTCGGAGGCTTGCTCGCTTACTGGCTGTTGATGCGAGGCGACCGGTCCGTGATCGGCGCCGAAGAATATGATTCGATCACTCGCGTCGAAAGCTCGCCAACCGAAGAGCCCGCAGCGTGGGTCGAGAACAGGAGCGTCACATGAAACTCATGCCAAAAACGTCAAACGCCGAGCGTGCCAAGAAGTATCTGCCGGTCTCCCAGGCGACCTATTACGAGAAGCCGCTAACGCTCGTCGACGGCGAGGGCACGCGCGTTCGGGATAATGAAGGCAACGAATACCTCGACGCATTCGCGGGCATCGCGACGACGACGCTCGGCTACGGCGATCACGAAGTCGCCGAAGCCGTCGCCGAACAAGCGAAGAAGTTGACGCACGTGTCGACGCTCTATCTGACCGACGAGCTTCTCGATTACGTTGAGAAAGTTGCTGAGACCGCACCCGCCGGCATGACGAAGTCTTTCGTAACCAACTCGGGTTCGGAAGCGAACGAGACCGCGGCGCTAATCTCGCGCACGTTCAAGAAATCGGCCGACTTTCTCGCGCTCGAACACGCCTATCACGGCCGCACGCTGTACACGGTGGCGATGGCCGGGCAGAGCCAATGGCGCAACTTCGGCCCGGATATGCCGCACGTTGCGTTCGTTCCCAATCCGTACTGTTATCGCTGCCCGCTCAATTTGACGTACCCATCGTGCGAGATCGCTTGCGCGAAATCGGCCAAGCGCATCATCGAAACGTCGACGAACGGCGCGCCGGCGGCGATGATCGCCGAAACGATCTCAGGGGTCGGCGGCATCATCGCGCCCCCGCTCGAGTATTTCAAGGTCCTCAAGGAAACACTCGCGCCGTTTGGCACGCTCCTGATCGACGATGAAGTGCAAGCCGGCTGGGGACGTCTCGGCGACGGTATGTGGGGCATGGTCTCGACCTATGGCACGGTTCCCGATATCATCACGTCGGCCAAGGGCGGTGCGAGCGGCCTGCCGCTCGGCATCGTTATCACTCGGCCGGAGTTAGCCGACGCATTCAAAGGGCCGCACATCAACACGTTCGGCGGCAATCCGCTCTCCACGCGCGCGGGCAAAGTGACGATTGAGGTGATCGAGAAGAAGCAGCTGATTGCCAATGCAAAACGGCAAGGCGAAAAGATGCTGGGCGGCATGCGCGAGTTGCAGAAGCGCTATCCGAAGATGGGTGAAGTGCGTGGCCACGGTTTGATGATCGGCGTCGAACTCGTCAAGGATGCGAAGACGAAAGCATATGCGCCCGAGGAAGCGACACGCTTCCTCGAGGGCATGCGCGAGCACGGCATTCTCATCGGTAAAGGCGGCCGTTGGGGCAACGTCCTGCGCATCCAGCCGGCCCTGATCTTCGACGACAACGACACCGCCGAATTCCTGAAGGCGTTCGAAAAAGTCGTCGCCACAATCTAGCGGTATAGAGAGATGGAAGATCGATGAATTGCCCTAAGTGTGGCCTCGAAACAACGTCGAAGTTCTGCTCGAATTGTGGAGCTGAAGTTTCGCCCAGCCGCGCCGCCACGCAGCCGGAGCCGGAATTGCAGCCCGAGCGACTGCAACCGACGGCCCTCGCGCCTGCGGTGCCCGCACCCGCAAGCGCGGACGCGAAGAATTGGGCGATGGGCTGCCATCTATCCGCGCTCTTGGGTCTGGTATGTCCGCTTGGAAATCTGATCGGGCCTCTCGTCATTTGGCTCTTGAAGAAGAACGAGTCGCCGCTGATCGATCGCGAAGGCAAGGAGTCCTTGAACTTTCAGATCTCGATGACGATCTATTTCTGCATCTCCGCGCTTCTGATCGTCGTCCTCATCGGTCTGCCGATGATGATCGTCGTTGGCCTGCTCGATATAATCCTGACGATCGTCGGCGCGATTAAAACCAGCAACGGCGAGGACTACCGCTACCCGCTGACGATCCGCTTCCTGACCTAGCCCGGGGGGTCGGCTGGGCTACGCATCCTGTCTTGGCTGGGAAGAAATTGGTTGGTTGACCAACTAAGACGATTGAGTGGATGTAGCACCGACCGCGCCGCCGGTTTCGAAGCACGTTCCGAAGTAGCGAACAGGAGGTAAGCGATGCCGCCCGGGGAGTGTGTGTCGTCCTCGCCTGCGAGTGTGCCACCATGGTGGCACACTCGGGCACTACCATGAACGTATGCGCTGGATGCACCGCGTTCGTCTCTATCCCAAGAGGTCCCAAGCCGAGCGTCTGGAGTTCATGCTCGACGTAACGCGGCAGACGTACAACGCTCTCCTAGATGAGCGCCGGTACGCCTGGACCGCTCGTCGCATTCGCGTTACAACGAAGATGCAATACGCCGAGATCACGGCGCTCCGCGCAGAGGACAGCCGGTTCGCTGCGGTCTACCGCGAGTGCGTGGACGCGGTGTTGCACCGGCTCGACCTTGGGTTTGCCGCATTCTTTCGACGCGTCAAGAACGGGGAGACTCCCGGTTATCCCCGCTTCAAGCCGAAAGCGCGCTGGAAGCAGCTGGAATTCCCGCACGGCGACCGCGCGCTGAAACTCGATCAGGAACAGAAATGGGTGCGTATTCCCGGGGTTGGCTCGGTTCGGTTGCGCAAAGGCCGTGCGATTCCGGACTTCGGCCGAGCCTTCGTGGCCGAGAAAAACGGCCGCTGGTGGGCCAGCTTCGAGTGCGAGCGTGAGCCCAAAGCATTGCCGAAGACGGGCAAGGTCGTCGGGATCGATCGTGGAGTGCATGTGCTCGCTGCGACCAGCGAGGGCGTACTGATCGGCAACGGCCAACACGGGGAACGCCTCCGGCGGATCGTGTCGAGCCATCAGCGAGCGCTGGACGCGGTTAGCGTCAAAGATGCAAAGGGACGCTGCCTGAACCGGCGCGATCCGGGCCGGATCGCCGCGGCCCGGCGTCTTGCGCGGGCGAAGGAACGGGAAGCCAACGCCAGGCTCGACGGCTTGCACAAAGCGGCCCATAAGATCGTGAAGTCCGCCGACGTGATCGGTCTTGAGGCCCTGGATGTTCGGGCGATGACCCGGAGTGCCAAGGGCACCATCGAGAAACCGGGCCGTAATGTTGCGGCCAAGAGCGGCCTCAATCGCGTCATGCTCGATGCGGGGTTTGGAACATTTGCGGCGCTGATACGCGAGAAAGCAGAATATGCTGCGCGCGAAGTGGTCAGCGTGGACGCGAGATATTCGAGTCAGACCTGCGGGCGCTGCCTGCACGTCGACCCGAAGAGTCGCCGAAGAAGGCGCTTCTGCTGTGTTGCGTGTGGCTGGACTTGCCATGCCGACGTAGCGGCGGCGCTAGAGATCGGGCGACGCGCTGAGAAGCAGCGCATA
>Ga0208849_1000075_pt1 | contig 95335 bp, 100 predicted proteins | sample NGESurdeep072012_10_FD_184470 | JGI IMG/M metagenome (GOLD analysis project Ga0208849, IMG submission 184470) | Arctic peat soil microbial communities from Barrow, Alaska - NGEE Surface sample 53-3 deep-072012 (SPAdes) | ecosystem: Environmental > Terrestrial > Soil > Wetlands > Peat ...
GCCGTGCTGCTGCGCGAGGCGCCGAGCCACGAGCCGTGGGCGCCGCTCGACGTGCGCGCGCCGCTCCGCGACACGCGGATGTGGCTGCTCGCCGGGGGCTCGTCGCTCTACCTCACCGCGCAGGTGGCGGTCATCAGCTACGTCGTGCTCTTCCTGCACGAGCATCGCGGCCTTTCCACGCACGCAGCGGCCGCGGTGCTCGCCGTCACGAACGTCCTCGGCATCGGCGCACGCATCGGCGCCGGGCGGTGGTCCGACCACGTGCGCGCGCGTCTCGCCCCCCTGCGTCTCGTCGGCGTCGTGCTGAGCCTGGGGATGATCGGGACGGCGGCGCTCGTCGATGCTCCGCTCGCGGTGCTCGTGCCGGCGCTCGTCGTCGCGGGCGTGGTCGGCTTGACCTGGAACGGTCTCGCCTTCACCGCTGCCGCGGAGCGGGCGGGAACCGCGCGCAGCGGCGCTGCGCTTGGCTTTCAGCAGACGATGCTGGGCGTGGCCGGGGTTGCGATCACGCCCGCGTTCGCCGTGATCGCGTCGACGTCGTGGCGAACTGCGTTCGCGCTGTCGGCACTCGGACCGGTGGTCGGCGTGCTGATGCTCCAGCGGGTGCCGGAGCCTATGCCCCGGACATCCGCGCGATCACCCGGAATGTCGGCGACCCCGCCGGCAGCTCCTTGAACTCCGGGTTCACGCAGCCGAGCTCGCCGCCGCGATGTTCGTAGCACGACTCGACCTCGGAATGGCACATCGGCAACGGGCGGCGAATCGCCTTCACGGCACCGAAGCCGTCGCGCCCCTTTTCTGCCGCGCGCAGCATGTCGAGGTCGATCTCGACCTCGAAGACCCGCTGCATGCAGCCGACGAAGGTGTGGCCGTGCTCGTCATATGCATAGGAGAACGGGCAGGAGCGCGCGAGGCACGCGGACGGATACACGACCTTGTCGCAGTGGATGTCGCAGCCGCGGCACTCGACGTCGTCCTGGGGGCGCAGGGGTAGGGCGCGCTCCTGGACCCGCTGCGTGAGCTCGCTCATCGGTCACATTGTTGGCGAGCGGACGCACCTCTCGCAAGACTTGACAAATGCCCAGTTTTGCGGTTGCGACAGCGGAGTGACCACTCACCGGGCTGTTTACTGAAGGCGACGTACGACCGTGAGGACGTCCATCTGGGTGAAGGCCCGGAATTCCGGTTCGGGCCCGTCAGGGTCGTCGTCGGCCCGAAACCACAGGGCCTGGCACGTATGCATGCCGAGCGCGCGTGCGCCGGCGATGTCTGTGGCGAGGGTGTCGCCGACGAAGAGCGTGTCCGCCGCGGCGACGTCGAGCGCCGTCAGGGCGCGCTCGAAGATCGTCGGATCGGGCTTGCGGCGGCCCACATCGGACGAGAACAGGGCGACGTCCAGCCGCTCCGCGACCCCAAGCCGCTCGAGATCACGGTGGAGCAGGTGTGGCGGGTCGATCGCATTCGAGACCAACCCGAGCTTCAGACCACGGTCGCGCAGGCTCTCGAGCAGCGCCTGCGTCGTCGTCGCGAGCAGCCGCGCCGGGCCCCAGGCGTCGTGCTCCGCCTGGAGGAACAACTCGAGCTCGTCGTCGCTCACGTCGATCCCCGACTCGCCGAGCAGCTCGCGTACGAGCGCCGGATAGTCGGCCTCGTCCAGCGTGCCGGGAGCGAGCAACTGCGGCAGGTAGGCGCTGCGAAAGCGCGCGCTCAACTCCGGTAGCGGCTCGCGGCCGAGTGCGTCCAGCCCCGCCGTATGGCCGGCGTCGAGCAGTTCGGGCTGCCACGCCCACTGCATCAGCGTGTCGCCCCAGTCGAAGAGAACGGCCGTCAGCACGGGCCGGGTACGCTACCCGCGCCGTGGCCCGCCGGACTCTTTGGGCATCGCTCGCCCTCGCGCCCGCCACGATTGCCGTCGACCTTGCGCTGCATCCGGGCAAGGTCGTGCTGTTCGTTCTCGCCGCGGCGTCGCTCGTCCCGCTCGCGTGGTTGATCGGCGAGTCGACGGAGCACGCGGCCGAGCACACCGGCGCCGGCATCGGCGGCTTCCTCAACGCGAGCTTCGGCAACGCGCCCGAGCTGATCATCGCCCTGTTCGCCGTCGGCGGCAACCTGCCCGAGGTCGTGCGCGGCTCGCTCTCGGGCAGCGTGATCTCGAACCTTCTGCTCGTCTTCGGCGTGACACAGGTCGTCGGGCCGGAGAAGCAGCTCGACCGGCGGTCGCTGCTCGCGCAGCTCGGACTCGTCGGCGCCGCAGTCGTCCTGCTCGCGATCCCCGCCACGATCGGGTACACCGGCGGCTCGGAGCGGCACACGGCCGTGATCGCGTCGATCCCGATCTCCGTCGTGCTGCTCCTCCTCTACCTCGTCGTCACGGGACGCAATCTGCGCCGCCACCACAACATGGAGCGTGCCGCCGCCGCCGCAGACGCATGGACGCTGCCGGCCGCGGTCGGCGTCCTGATGATCGCGACGGTCACGACCGCGTTCGTGAGCGAGATCCTCGTGCACTCGCTCAATGCGTTCGCGAAGGCCGTCGGGGCGACCGACTTCTTCGTCGCGGCCGTGATCGTCGCGATCGTCGGCAACGCGGCGGAGCACGGTGGCGCGATCGTGATCGCGCGCGCCGGGAAGATGAAGCTGGCGAGCGAGATCGCGATCTCGTCGAGCGCGCAGGTCGCGCTACTCGTCGCGCCGGCCGTGATGCTCCTCTCCCTCTTCTTCACGCACGAGCTCCCGCTGTCGTTCCGGTGGGAAGAGCTCGTCGGGATGGGCGTCGCGGTGGCGATCGTCGCGGGGATGGTCTGGGACGGCCGCTCGAGAACCTGGGAGGGCGTCCTGCTCCTGCTCGCGTACGCCGGCGTCGTCGCCGGGTTCCTGTTCGCCGGAAACCGTTGAGAGCCGGCGGCGATCTCCGGGACGGTTCCGCGCCTTTCCGGATCTCGGCGCGCGGCTTGCTCCGCTAGTTTTGGGCCATGACAACCGTCGAGCAGCCCGCAACTCCGGCACCCGCCCAGGGAGGCGGCATCGTCGTCGACGCCAGCGAGGTGACACGCCGGTACGGCGAAGGCGCGACCGCCGTCGACGCGCTGCGCGGTGTCTCCCTCGAGGTGGAGTCCGGCGGCCTCGTGGCGGTGATGGGGCCGTCCGGCTCCGGCAAGTCGACGCTCATGCACATTCTCGCCGGGCTCGACAAGCCGACGAGCGGCACGGTCACGATTGCGGGTCAGGAGATCACGGCACTCGACGACGCGCACATCACGCGGCTGCGCCGGAAGCACATCGGCTTCGTCTTCCAGTTCTTCAACCTGCTGCCGATGCTGACCGCGGAGGAGAACGTGATCCTCCCGCTCTCGATCGCGGGCGAAAAGCCCGATCCGGCCTGGCTCGAGGAGCTGCTCGGCAAGACGGGGCTCACCGACCGTCGCTCGCACCGGCCGGCGGAGCTCTCCGGCGGCCAGCAGCAGCGGGTCGCGCTCGCGCGCGGGCTCGTGACGCGGCCGACGATTCTCTTCGCCGACGAGCCGACGGGCAACCTCGACTCGAAGACCGGCGGCGAGATCCTCGAGCTGCTGCGCGACTCCGTGGACGCGTACGGCCAGACGACGGTGATGGTGACGCACGAAGCACGCGCGGCCGTGATCGCCGATCGAATCCTCTTCATCGCCGACGGCTTGATCGTGAAGGAGATGAAGGGTGCGACGGCGGCACAAGTGCTCGAGGTCATGAGCACGCTCAGCTCGTGATCGGCGTCGCTCTCAAGGGGCTGCTCGGGCGAAAGCTCCGCGCCTCGCTGACAGCGATCTCGATCGTGCTGGGCGTGGCCATGATCAGCGGCACGTACGTGCTCACGGACACGATCAAGGCCGCGTTCAACACGGTCTTCACGCAGGTCTACAAGAACACGGACGCTGTCATCACCGGCAAGAGCGCGATCGGCGGCAACACGAACAACGGCGTTGCCGTGCCGTCGTTCCCCGAGTCGCTGCTTGCGCGTGTCCGCAACCTTCCCGGCGTGCAGGAAGCCCAAGGCGGCGTCAGCGACGAGGCCCAGATCGTCGGCCGGGACAACAAGGTGGTCTCCCGCGGCGGTGCACCAAACCTCGCGTTCAGCGTCAACCCGCACAGCGACCAGCGGTTCAATCCGCTCGTGCTCGTCACCGGTCGCTGGCCGACCGGGTCCGATGAGATCGCGATCGACACGAAGACGGCGTCGACCAACCACTTCGAGGCCGGCGACACGATCGGCGTGCTCACGCGCGGGCCGATCATGCACTTCCGCGTCGTCGGCACGGTGCGGTTCGGCGGTCTGTCGTCGCTCGGCGGCGCGACGCTCTCGATCTTCGATCTGAGCACGGCGCAGCGGATCTTCCACAAGGAGGGCGAGCTCGACTCGATCGGAATCGCATCGAAGCAGAACGTCTCGCCCGAGCAGCTCGTGCGAGAGGTGCAGCCGCTCCTGCCGGCGACGGCCCAGGTGCGCACAGGGCAGCAGGAAGCGAAGCAGGCGGCCAAGGACACGAATGGGTTCCTCTCGATCCTCGAGTACTTTCTGCTCGCCTTCGGCTTCGTCGCCCTGTTCGTGGGCATCTTCGTGATCGCGAACACGCTCTCGATCACGATCGCGCAGCGCACACGCGAGCTCGCCACGCTGCGAACGCTCGGCGCGACGCGGCGGCAGGTCTACTGGTCGATCGTGCTCGAGGCGTTCACGATCGGCGTGCTTGCGTCGATCGTCGGGCTCTTCCTCGGCCTCGCGCTCGCAAAGGCGTTGAACGCCCTCTTCGTCGCCTTCGGAATCGACCTGCCGCAGGTCGGGACGGTGTTCAAGCCGCGCACGGTCGTCATCTCGCTCCTCGTCGGCTCGATCGTCTCGCTGCTGGCCGCGATCCGTCCTGCGATCCGCGCGACGCGGGTGCAGCCGATCGCGGCCGTTCGCGAGGGCGCCGTCCTTCCGCGCTCGCGGCTCGCCCGCTTCGGCCCGCTCGCCGCCGTCACGATCATCGTCGTCTCGGTCGGCCTGATGCTCGTGGGCTTGTTCGTCGGCGCGCTCACGACGAAGGAGCGCCTGCTCGCGATCGGCATCGGCGCCGCGGCGCTGTTCATCGGCGTCGCGATGCTCGCGCCCACGCTCGTGCCTCCGCTCGCACGCGTGCTCGGTTGGCCCGCGACGAGGATCGGCGGCGCCGCGGGCGCGTTGGCCCGGAGCAACTCGATCCGCAATCCGTCGCGGACCGCCTCGACCGCGTCGGCGCTGATGATCGGCGTCACGCTCGTCACGCTGGTTTCCGTCCTCGCCGCCGGCCTGAAGACGCGATTCGAGGACTCCGTCAACAAGATCTTCACCGCCGATTACGCGCTCACGTCGGAGAACGGCTTCACGCCGACCTCGATCGCCTCCGAGAAGGCGCTCGAGCACGTGCCCGGCGTGACGGTGGTGAGCGGCGTCCGTGCCGGCGAAGGGAAGGCTTTCGGCCAGCGCATCGGCGTCACCGCCGTCGAGCCGAACATCGGGAAGGTGATCGACGTCGACTGGCAGACCGGCGGGGCGTCCACGCCCGCCCGGCTGGGGTCGACCGGCGCGTTCGTCTCGAAGGACTACGCAAAGAGCCACCATCTTGTCGTCGGGAGCCCCATCGATCTCGAGACGCCGACCGGCAGCATCCTCCATCTGAAGCTGATCGGCATCTTCTCGCCTCCGAAGGGCGGCTCGCCGTTCGGCGACGTGACGATGTCGGCGAACACGTTCGACCACGCGTACGCGAACCCGCAGAACGTCTTCGCGTTCATCGACACGGCAGGCGGCGCCACGGCGGCGACCACCGCCCGCCTCGCAAGCGCGCTCGCCCGTTTCCCCGACGCGAAGGTGCAGACGAAGGGCCAGTTCACGAAGGCTCAGGAGCAGGGCATCAACCTCCTGCTCAGCTTGCTCTACGTGCTGCTGTCGCTGTCGATCGTCGTCAGCCTGCTCGGAATCGTGAACACGCTCGTCCTCACGGTGTTCGAGCGGACGCGTGAGCTCGGCATGCTGCGCGCGGTCGGCATGACGCGGCGACAGGTGCGGCGAATGATCCGCCACGAGAGCATCATCACGTCGCTGCTGGGCGCGGCCCTCGGCATTCCGGTCGGGATCGTGCTGGCGCTGATGGTCGGCAAGGCGATCTCGTACCCGGCGTTCACGATCCCGGTGGGGACACTCGTCGTGTTCGTGATCGCCGCCGTGATCGCGGGCATCGGCGCGGCGATCATCCCCGCCCGCCGCGCGAGTCGCCTGAACGTGCTCGAAGCGCTTCAGTACGAGTAGACCGGGACCCTTACCAGGTACACGCGCGTGTAACTCGGGACCCGACCCCTCCCTCCTACCCGCCTACTTTCGATCCTAATTCGCAAACCGTGACGTGTCTGTCACGTGCGGTGCCGTGCGCGTCGCAGCTCCCGTACCGCAGTGCTACGGAGCGGCGGGAGCGTCGAGCTCGCGCGCCGCCGGGTACCCCGCCCAGATGAAGCGCAGGACGCGGCCGTCGGCGTCCCGCTCGATCCGCAGCGCCTCGCCGTGCTCCGGGCCGGAGACGGTGCGCCAGCGGTCGGGGCTCTCCCGCTCGAACACGGAGGGCGCCTTCCACTCCGGGGCGTCCGTGAAGCGGGCCTCGAGCTTGCCCTCGCGCCAGGAGATGACAGTGCCGCTGCCTTCGAGCCACCAGAGTCCGAGCAGCGCCTCGACGTCGGCGGGCGGCGGCTCCTCGACGCGCCACGGACGCGGCGACACGGGCCACACCGCGACGGTGCGCGCAACGAGCGCGATCGTGAGCTCGTCGACCGCGGCCGTGCTCGAGTTCGTGAGCACCGCGGCGCCGATCCTGTCACGGGGCGCGACGAGCACGGCGGCGATGAAGCCGGGCATCGAGCCGCCATGGCCGGCGAGGATCCGCTCGCCGTCGCGACGGAGCCCCAGGCCAAGCCCGTAGCCGGCCGTCCAGCGGAGATGGTCGTCGATCGCCTGCACCGTGCGCATCTCCTCCACCGTCCGCCGCGAGAGTACGGACTCGTCGGGATCGCCGAGGAATGCCGCCCAGCGACAGAGATCGCGGACGGTGCCCCACATCTGACCGGCGGACAGCCACCCGCCGGTCTCGACGTCCCGCTCGGGGACGACACCCTCGGCGTACTCCTGCACGCGGTAGCCGACGGCAGCCGGTTGGGTGGGCTCGAAGCCCATGCGGCTCAGGCCGAGCGGCTCGAGCAGCCGCTGGCGCACGTACTCGGCGTACGGGATGCCCGACGCCGATTCGACGACGATCCCCAGGAGCGCGAACGCGAGGTTGGAGTAGTGGAAGCGCGCACCGGGCGGGAGCACCTGCTCCGCCTCGCCGAGCGTCTCTATGAGCTCCTGCGCCGATGCGAATCGCAGCGACAGCCAGGCATCGTCCTGCGTCTCACGCTGGAGCCCGGACGTATGCGAGAGCAGCCGCCGCAACGTCGGCCGGTGCGCGGCGCCCTCGACGTGCCGGTCGAGCGTGTCCTCGAGATCGAGCTTCCCCGCGTCGCGTAGCTGCATGATCGCCGCCGCGGTGAACGTCTTCGTGATCGATCCGACGCGATACTGCGTGTCGGGGGTCGCGTCGCGATCGCCTTCGACGTCGGCTGCGCCGACCGCGGTCTCCCAGACAAGCTCGCCGTCGCGAACGACGGCCGCGGCGACGCTCGGCAGGCGCCGGTCACGCTGCTCGCGCCGAACGAGGCGTTCGAGCTCGGCCGCGAGCGGCTCAGGCGTGGACACGACGTCCGGCTCCCAGCGCCCGCGGCACGAGCGCGACGGCGCGGTCGACATCGTCGTCCGAGATCCCGAGGTGCGTCACGGCGCGCACGACGGTTGGATGCACGGTTGCCGAGAGGCCGACACCGGCCTCGGCGAGCCGCGCGATCGCGTCGGGCTTTGCGACCCCGAGCGGCGCGAGGTCGATCTGGACGAAGTTCGTCTCGACCTGCTCGAGGTCGATCGCAAGTCCGCCGGCGGCCCAGCCTTCGGCCAGGCGGCGTGCGCGCGCGTGGTCGTCCGCGATTCGCTCGACATTCCGCTCGAGCGCGTACACGCCCGCGGCCGCGACGATTCCCGCCTGGCGCATCGCGCCGCCGAACAGGTGCTTCGCGCGTCGGGCTGCGAGCATCAACTCGGCCGAGCCGGCGACGAGCGCGCCGAGCGGACAGCCGAGGCCTTTCGAGAGGCACAGCGTCACCGTGTCGAATCGCCGCGCGACCTCCGACGCAGGGACGGCAAGCGCGACCGCCGCGTTCACGACGCGCGCCCCGTCGAGATGAACGCGAAGATCGAGCTCGCGGCACATGTCGATCACCGCGTCCTGCTCCTCCAGCCGCCAGACGCGCCCGCCGGACGAGTTGTGCGTGTTCTCGACAGCGACGACGCGGGTGCTCGGCTGATGCATGCTCTGACGGTCGCGCATCGCGCTCCGCACCTGGGCGGCGTCGAAGCGACCGTGCCGCCCCGGCAGCCCGCGCATCACGAGGCCGCTGAACGCTGCAGGGCCGCCCTGCTCGCTGATCATGATGTGCGCGTTCTCCTCCGCGAGCAGCTCGTCGCCGGGCCGCGAGAGGATCCGCAGGGCGATCTGGTTCGCCATCGTCGCCGTCGGCACGAACACCGCCGCCTCCTGACCGAGAAAGGCCGCGGAGCGCCGTTCGAGCTCGAGCACCGTGGGATCCTCGCCGCGCTGCTCGTCCCCGACGAGTGCGTTCGCGATCGCGTCGCGCATCTCGCGGCTCGGCTGCGTGCACGTGTCGGAGCGGAGGTCGATCACGGGGCCGACACGCTACCGAAGCTACCCTCCCTCTCGTGGATCTGAGACGGCTCGAGACGATCCTCGCCGAGCGCGGCGAGCCCGCCTTCCGCACCCGCCAGGTGTGGGAGTGGGCCGCGAGCGGAGGCGACGGCTACGAGGCGATGACGAACCTCCCGCGCGCGTTGCGCCAGGAGCTCGCCGCCGCGGTTCCGTTCTCGACGCTGACGGTCGAGACGGAGCGCGAGTCGCGCGACGGCACCGTCAAGACGCTCTTTCGCACCGCTGACGGCCATCCTGTCGAGGCGGTGCTCATGCGCTATCGGGACGGCCGGCGCTCCATCTGCCTCTCCTCGCAGTCCGGGTGCCCGCTCACCTGCACGTTCTGCGCGACGGGCACGATGGCATTCGGGCGCAACCTGACCTCGTCGGAGATCCTCGACCAGGCGCTGCACTTCCGGCGGCGCACGAAGGTCGACCACGCGGTCTTCATGGGGATGGGCGAGCCGATGCTGACCCTCGACGAGGTGCTCGAGGCGGCGCGACGACTACCGGAGATCGGGGTCACGCACCGGCGCACGACGATCTCCACCGTCGGTTGGCTGCCCGGCCTCCGCCGTTTCGTCGACGAGGTCGGTGAGCCGATCCGGCTCGCGCTGTCGCTGCACGCGCCCGACGACGAGCTGCGCTCGCGCTTGATGCCCGTGAATGAGCGCTACCCGATCCACGAGATCCTCGCGGAGTGCCGGCGTCACGCGGCGTTGCGCCGCAGGCGCGTCTTCATCGAGTACGTCATGCTCGCGGGCGTGAACGACTCCCCGACGCAGGCACGGGCGCTCGCCGAGCTGCTCGGCCGCGAGGACTTCAAGGTGAACCTCATTCCGTACAACCCCACCGGGATGTACGACGGATCGACGCGCGACCGGATCGCGGCGTTCAAGGCCGAGCTCGAGCGCGGCCGCGTGCCGTCGACGGTGCGGCTCACCCGCGGCCGCGACATCGAGGCGGCGTGCGGCCAGCTCGCTACGGCGCCGAAGGTTCGTGCGCACCGCACCGCGACGCCGGCGTAGGGCTGCCGCGTGCAACTCGAGGTCACGCACTTCACCGACCCTGCGTGCCCCTTCGCGTTCTCCGCAGAGCCGACGCGCCTGCAGTTGCGCTGGCACTACGGCGAGCAGCTTGTCTGGCGGACGAGGATGATCGGCTTGACGCTGGAGCCCGGCGAAGCCGAGCGGCTGGCCGAGGGCGCACCCGGGCTTCAGCACCGCTACGGCATGCCGATCGACCCCGCGCCCTACGCACGGCCGGCGTCATCCGAGCCCGCATGCCGCGCGGTCGTGGCCGCGCGCCTCAACGCACCGGGACTGGAGGAGGCCCTCCTCCGACGCCTCCGCGTCCGCACGATGGTGGGCGGCCTGATCGACGACCCCGCGCTGCTCGCGGCCGCGGCCGTCGACGTCGGTCTCGACCCGGACCGGCTTGCCGAGTGGTGCGGGCGCGAGGATGTCGAGGGTGCGCTCCAGGCCGACATCGACGCTGCACGCTCACCTTCTCCTGCCGCGAAAGCACTCGATCACAAGCTCGGCGGGCCTCGGTCGCACCGCCGTTACACCGCGCCGAGCTACGAGATCAGAGCGAGCGCCGACGGACCGGCGGTCACCATACCCGGCTTCAACCCGGTCGAGGTGTACGAGACCGCAATCGCGAATCTCGAACCAGCGCTCGTTCGCCGGCCCAAACCGAAGACCGTCGAGGAGCTCCTCGACTGGGCCGGCGAGCCGCTTGCCACCGCGGAGGTGGCAGCCGTCGCGCAGCTCGACCCGCGCGATGCGCGTGCCGCCCTCAGCCGCGCGGCCCTCCCGCATGCCGCGGGAGCCGACTTCTACTGGACGCTGGACTAGGAACTAGGCCGGCGCTCGCAGCCGGTGACGGTTGTCCCACGCGAAGACGAGCGTCAGCCCGACCAGGCCGGCGGCGCCGATCAGCACCGCAGCGTCTGCAGGGTTGAACGCGTACGCGCCGCGGACGATCGGGTCAGGGATGCCCGAGCGCCAGGCAAGCGCGGAGACGAGATTGCCGAGCGCGCCGCCGGCGGCGACACCGCCCGCGAGCGAGAGCGCGAGCGAAGGCACTCGCGGCACCGCGACAAGGACGGCGACGGCCAGAACGGCCATCAACGCGAGCGCCACAGGCGCTCGCGGATGGTGAAGCGCGGTCGGCGTCACCGCCTCGTACGCGAGATCGACCGCGACGACGCCGAGCGCCGCAACTGCAGCGGCGACGCGCCTCCGCACGCTCAAACGCCCTTCGGCAGCTCCACCGCCGGCTCGTCGGACACGGGGTGCTCCTCGAACGCGTACTTCACGACCGGCGTCTTTGCAGCCCGCACCTCGTCCAGCCGGCGCACCGGGCGATGGTGGGGCGCGCCCTTCAGAAGCGCGGGATTCTCGGCCGCCTCGCGCGCGATCTCCAGCATCGCGTCGCAGAACGCATCGAGCGTCTCCTTCGTCTCCGTCTCCGTCGGCTCGATCATCAGCGCCTCGGGCACGACGAGCGGGAAGTAGATCGTCGGCGGATGGAAGCCGTAGTCCATCAGCCGCTTCGCGACGTCCAGCGCCGTCACGCCGTGCTCACGCTTGAGGTGGCGAGCAGACAGAACGAACTCGTGCATGCAGAGCCGGTCGTACGGCAACTCGTACGCGTTGCGCAGGCGGGCGCGCATGTAGTTCGCGTTGAGCACGGCCGCCTCGGACATCTCGCGCAGGCGTGGCCCGTACATGCGCATATAGGCATACGCGCGCACGAAGACTCCGAAGGGACCCGTGAACCCGCGCACCTTGCCGATCGTCTTGGGCCGGTCGAAGTCGAGGCCGAACGTGCCGTCGTCGCGACGGATCACCGCCGGCACGGGCAGGAACGGCTCGAGCATGTCCCGCACGGCGATCGGGCCGCCGCCGGGGCCGCCGCCGCCGTGCGGCTGCGAGAACGTCTTGTGCAGGTTGATGTGGACGATGTCGAACCCCATGTCGCCCGGCCGCGAGATCCCGCAAACGGCATTGAGGTTCGCCCCGTCGTAGTACATGAGCGCGCCGGCGCCGTGGAAGATGCGCTCGATCTCCTCGATACTCTCGTCGAACAGCCCGAGCGTCGACGGATTCGTCAGCATCAGCGCCGCCGTGTGCTCGTCGACCTTCGCACGTAGATCCTCGACGTCGATGTTGCCGCGCGCGTCCGTCTGCACGTGCGTCAGCTCGTAGCCCGCCATCGTCACCGACGCGGGGTTCGTGCCGTGCGCCGTGTCGGGGATGACGACCTTGCGCCGCTGCTCCGACTCGCCCCGGTCCTCGTAGTACGCGCGCACGAGCATGAGCCCCGTGAGTTCGCCCTGGCTCCCGGCGGCCGGCTGGAGCGAGACGGCATCGAGCCCGGTCACCTCGAGAAGGATCTGCTGGAGCCGCCACTCCAGCTCGAGCGCGCCCTGCACCCCGTCCTCGTCCTGATACGGGTGGAGTCGCGCGAAGCCGGGGAGTCCGACGAGACGCTCGTTGACGCGCGGGTTGTATTTCATCGTGCACGAGCCGAGCGGATAGAAGCCGGAGTCGATGCCGAAGTTGCGCGTCGACAGCTCGGTGAAGTGGCGCACGAGCTCGAACTCGGGCACCTCCGGGAGGCGCGGCGGCTTGGCCCGGCGCAGCTCCGCGGGCACCTCGGGCGCGGGCAGGCCGTCGTGCACCGGGATCACAGACGCCCGCCGCCCCGGCTGCGACTTCTCGTAGATCAGCTTCATCGCGCCACCTCGGCGAGCACCGCCGCGAGGCGGTCGATCTCCGCCGGCGTCCGCTGCTCGGTGACCGCGACGAGCAGGACGTCGTCCATGCCTTCGTAGTCGCGCCCGAGCGCGTACCCGGGATGAACGCCGAGCGCCCGCGCGTCGCGGATGACGTCGCGCGCGTTCCGTCCGACGCGTACCGCAAACTCTTTGAACGTTGCCTGTTCTGCAAACAGCGGTTCGAGTCCCGCAACCTCGAGGAGGCGCTCCCGCGCGTACGCCGCGAGCGAAAGGCAGGTCTCCCCCAGTTCGCGCAGCCCCTGCGGCCCCAGCCACGTCAAGTAGACGAGTCCACCGAGCGCGAGGAGCGTCTGGTTCGTCGTGATGTTCGAGGTGGCCTTCTCGCGCCGGATGTGCTGCTCGCGGGTCTGCAGGGTGAGGACATAGCCGCGTTCACCCGCGGCGTCGACGGTCTCGCCGACGATCCGGCCCGGCATACGACGGATGAACGTCTGGCGTGCCGCGAGGAAGCCGTAGTGCGGGCCGCCGTAGGAAGGCATGTTCCCCGCAGCCTGTCCTTCGCCGAGCGCGATCGCGCAGCCGTACCGGCCGGGCGCCTCGAGGAGGCCGAGCGAGAGCGGGTCGACGTGCGCGATCGGCAGCGCCTCGGCGTCGTTCGCGGCCGCTGCGAGGTCAGGCGTCGGCTCGAGGCAGCCGAAGAAGTTCGGTTGCTGGAAGATGACGGCGGCCGCGCCCTCGGCGGCCCGGCGCAGCTCGCCCGGGTCGGTCGTGCCGTCGCGATGCGGCACCTCGACAACCTCGAGCCCGAAGCCCGGCGCATACGTCTTCACCACCTGGCGCACCTGCGGATTCGTCGCCTCCGTGACGACGATCTTCGTCCTGCCGGTCGCGTGCTTGGCGATGTAGCAGGCGTCGGCGGCAACCGTCTCGCCGTCGTACCCGGATGCGTTGGAGACGTCCATGCCGGTGAGCTCGCAGATCGCGGTCTGGTACTCGAAGATCGCCTGGAGCACGCCCTGGCTCATCTCCGGCTGGTACGGCGTGTACGCGGTCAGGAACTCGCCGCGCTGCATCACCGCGTCGACGACGGCCGGGACGTAGTGGTCGTAGATGCCTGCGCCGAGAAACGACACCTCCCGCGTTGCGTCGACGTTGCGCGCCGCCAGCTCGGCCATGTGCACCGACAGCTCCTGCTCCGACAGGGGCGGCTCGAGCTCCAGCGCGCGCCCGAGGCGCATGCCGGCCGGGATGTCGCGAAACAGCTCGTCGATCGACGCGACGCCGACGGTGCCGAGCATCTCCTCGACGTCGGCGTCGGTGAGAGCAAGGAACGGGTGCGTCACTGCTCGGCCAGCACCTGCCGGTACGCCGCGCCGTCGAGCAGCGACGCGACCTCTGCCGGATCGGAGAGCCGGATCCGGATCAGCCAGCCCTCGCCGTAGGGGTCCGCGTTCACGGTCTCGGGAGCCTCGATCACCTTCGCGTTCACCGCGACCACCTGGCCGGACAGCGGTGCGATCACGTCGGAGACGGCTTTCACGGACTCCACCTCGCCGTACGGCGCGTCCTTCGCCACCGTCGCGCCCGGCTCGGGCGGCTCGAAGTGCACGAGCTCGCCGAGCGAGTCGACGGCGAACCACGTGATCCCGAGCACGGCCTCGTCGCCGTCGAGGCGGGCCCAGTCGTGCTCGGGGTGGTACTTCAAGTCGTCGGGGTAGGACTCGGCAGCAGCCATTCAGCTCTCCCTCTCGTAGATCGGCTTCTTGACGACCCGGGCGACGCGCGGCTTCCCGCGCACGTCGACCGTCAGCTTCGTGTCGGGCGCAGCCTGCGCCGCAGGGACGTACCCCAACCCGATCCCGATGTCGAGCATCGGCGAATGGGTGCCGGAGGTCACCTCGCCGCCACCCTCGATCGGCATCCCGTGGCGCGGGATCGCGCGCTCCTCCATCACGAAGGCGACGAGCTTCCGCGCCGGCCCCGCCTCCTTGACGCGGCGGAGCGTGCCGGCACCCGTGAACTCCTTGTCGAGCGCGCACGTCCACGCGAGGCCGGCGGAGATCGCATCGGTGTCGGGCGTGATGTCGTTGCCGTGCAGCGGATAGCAGACCTCGAGGCGCAGCGTGTCGCGGGCGCCCAGACCGCACGGTGCGACGCCGCGCGCGAGCACCGCATCCCAGAGCGCGACGGCGTCCTCCGTCATGCACAGGAGCTCGCAGCCGTCCTCGCCCGTGTAACCGGTGCGGTTGACCATCAGTTCGACGCCGTCGATCGACGCCTCGGCGAAGGAGAACGCCGGAGCCGGCCGCAGCCCGAGTTTCGCGATCGCGTTCGGCCCCTGCACCGCGAGCAGCGCGTACTCGTCCGACACGTCGCGCACGTCGGAGCCGCCGATCTCCCGTTCCTTGAGCCAGCGGAAGTCGGCCTCGCGGTTCGCGGCGTTGACGACGAGCAGGTAGCGGCACCTGTCCAGCCGGTAGGCGATCAGGTCGTCGACGATCCCGCCGTGCTCGTTCGTGAGCAGCGTGTACTGCGCCTCGCCCGGCCCGATCCGGTCGAGGTCGTTCGAGAGCAGCTCTTGCAGCAGCGCCTGCGCACGCGGCCCTTCGACCTCGATCTCGCCCATGTGCGAGACGTCGAAGACGCCCGCGTCGCCGCGCACTGCCCGATGCTCCTCGATCACCCCGTCGTACTGGACGGGCATCTCCCAGCCGGCGAACGGTACGAGCCGCGCGCCGAGTGCGACGTGTCGCTCGTACAGCGGGGTGCGCAGAAGGGTCTGGGCCATGCAGCCCGATCCTAGTGGCGCGCCGGTGTCCGGAGGTCCCTAGCTGTCGCGCAGGAACGACGGCACGTCGAGCGCATCGTCCGAGATCTCGAAGCCGCCGTGCGCGGGCGCCGACGGGATCGGCGCCTCGGCGCCCTCGCGCCGGCGGCGGCGCCGGTGGGATCCGAAGCCCGTCGCGATCACGGTCACCCGCACTTCCTCGCCGACCGCGTCGTCGATGACCGCGCCGAAGATGACGTTCGCGTTCTGGTCGGCGGCGCTCGTCACCACCTCGGCCGCCTCGTTCACCTCGAACAGCCCGATCTCAGGACCGCCGGTGATGTTGAGCAGGATTCCGGTCGCGCCTTCGATCGAGGTCTCCAGCAGCGGCGAGGAGACGGCCGCGCGGGCGGCCTCGGCGGCGCGGTTCTCGCCCGAGGCGGTGCCGATGCCCATCAGCGCCGAGCCGGCGTCGCGCATGATCGTGCGCACGTCGGCGAAGTCGAGGTTGACGAGGCCGGGCACGGTGATCAGATCGGTGATCCCCTGCACGCCCTGGCGGAGGATGTCGTCGGCCATCCGGAACGCCTCGACGACCGATGTCCGCTTCTCCACGACCTGGAGCAGGCGGTCGTTCTCGATCACGATCAGCGTGTCGACGCGGTCGCGCAGGCTCTCGATTCCCGCTTCCGCCTGCTGCGAGCGCCGTCGCCCCTCGAAGACGAAGGGCCGCGTGACCACTCCGACGGTCAGCGCCTCGAGCTCGCGCGCCAGCTCGGCGACGATCGGCGCGCCGCCCGTGCCGGTGCCACCGCCCTCGCCCGCAGTGACGAAGACCATGTCGGCGCCCTTCAGCGCCTCCTTCAGCTCGTCGCGGCTCTCCTGCGCGGCGGCGTGGCCGACCACCGGGTCGGCGCCGGCGCCGAGGCCGCGCGTCGCCTTCGAGCCGATGTGGATCTTCACGTCGGCGTCGCACATCATCAGTGCCTGGGCGTCGGTGTTGACGGCGATGAACTCGACACCGGTGAGACCGGCGTCGACCATCCGATTCACGGCGTTCGTGCCGCCGCCTCCGACACCGACGACCTTGATCACCGCGAGGTAGTTCCCCGAGTGGTCGCGCATGCTCATAGGGCGGATACCTGAACCTTTAGTGGAGCGTAGGGGCTGGAATGCCGTTTGGCCGAAGCAGGGTAGATGCGGTACATCTCCCTGTCAATCAGAGGTTGACCCTTCATAGCCTCAACCTAAAGCTGAGAGTTTAGGGTTGATGCCGGTGACCGGCCTGCCGGGAACGCTCACGTCGAGATAGACGGTGCCGGCCGGGAGCTGGTCGAGCGCGCGGCGCGCGATCGCAAGCTTGAGGCGGACGTCGCTCGGGTCGCCGAGCCGTAGCTCGAGGCCCGAGCGCAGCCGGAAGACGAGCCCGTCGCGCTGGAACGCCGCGGTGGCGATCCGCGCCGGGAAGCGGGCGGCAAGGGCAACGGCGAGCGAGCGCGCGACCGTGCCGCCCACCGCGGGTCCGAGGAACGCGCCCGCCGTGACCGGTGTTGCCGCAGGGACCCAGATCCGCGGCAGCAGCGGGAAGGTGCGCTGCGGCACGTGCGCGACGACTCTCCCCCGGGCCGACACAAGCCATGTCTGACGGCCCTGATGGAGCACCGCCACGGACGTCTCGGGCACGATGCTCACGCGCAGCGTGTGCGGGAAGTCGCGGTCGTAGACGGCGGAGACGACCGTCGGCAGGGCCTCGACGTGGCGCACGAGCCGGGCCCCGTCGAGGCCGACGAGACTCGTGCCGACCACCGAGGCAAGATCGCGCTGCACCTGGGCGCGCACCTCCGGCGTGCCGCCCGTCACCTCGACCCGGCGCACCGCGAAAGCCGACGTCTCGCGGGCTGCGGCGTACGCGCCGCCGGCGAGCGCCAGCAGCGCGAGGCCGACCGCGAGCGAGTGTCTGGACGGTGCGAGCGCGCGCACAACGCCAGGCGGGCGCGACAGGGCACGCGCCGCCGTGCGGGCGCGCGGCGCGGCGGAGCGCTTGGGGGCCACCTGGCCAGGTTCGCCGCCCGGCCGGCCGCTCCTACCGTCGGGCGTCAGGCGCCGAGCGGCGGCAACTCGAGCGCGCCGAGGAACTCGACCTCGTGGCGCAGCTCGACGCCGTAGCGGTCGTGTGCGCGCCGGCGAGCCTCCGCCATCAACGCGATCGCGTCCGCGCTCGACGCGCCGCCCGCGTTCTCGATGAAATTCGCGTGCTTCGGAGAGATGAGCGCGCCGCCGATCCGGAACCCCTTCAGCCCGCAGGCCTCGAGCATCCGCCCCGCGCTCAGCTCATGCTCCGGATTCTTGAAGACGCTGCCGAACGTGCGGCGGTTCGTCGGCTGCGCCGCCTTGCGCTGCGCGTTGAGCGTCCGCATTTCCGCGCGAATCTCGGCGGTGGGCCGCGGCCGCAGGCGCAGCTCGGCGCCGACGACGACCTGGCCGTGCTCGAGGCCCGAGTGGCGATACGACAGTCCGAGCTCGGCCGGCGTGAGCCAGCCGGTCCCGTCCGCGGTCGCAACGAGCACCCGCTCGAGCACCTGCGAGAAGTCGCCTCCGTAGGCGCCGGCGTTCATCCAGACGCCGCCGCCGATCGTTCCCGGGATGGCGCACGCGAACTCGAAACCGCCGAGCGCCGCATCGCGCGCGCGATGGAGGCAGACGGCGTTCGCCGCGCCGCCGCCAGCGCGCAGCAGCCCGTCCTCGAGGACGACTGCGGCGAGGTCGCCGCCGAGCCGGAGCACGAGCGCATCCACGCCGTCGTCCGCGACGAGGAGGTTCGAGCCGAGCCCGACTGTCGCGACGGTGACGCCCTCGCGCCCGGCCCAGCGGAGCAGCTCCTCCGTCTCCGCGATCGACTGGGGTCGCGCGAACGCGCGCGCCGGGCCGCCTGTGCCGAGCGTCGTGTGGCGCGAAAGCTCGACGCCCTGCTCGAGGTTCACGCGAGCGCCTCCAGCACGAGCGGCGCCGCGCGGTCGACATCGCCGGCGCCGAGCGTGAGCACGCTGTCGCCGGGACGCGCCCACCCTGCGATCAGCCGGACGGCGTCTGCAAGCTCCGGCGCCCAGCCGATTCGCATCCCCGGTCGTACGGATGCGAGCTCGTCGACGATCAACCGCCCGCTCACGCCCGGCAGCGGTTCCTCGCGTGCGGGGTAGATCTCCGTCACGCACACGGCGTCTGCGAGCGCGAGCGCCTGCGCAAACTCGTGCGCGAGGTGGAGCGTCCGCGAGTAGAGGTGCGGCTGGAACAGCACGAGGACGCGGCCACCGTTGCGCACGGCGGCCAGGTCGGCGGCGAGCTCGGCCGGATGGTGGGCGTAGCTGTCGAGGATGTCGACGCCGCCCGCCTTCCCCTTCCGCTCGAGCCGGCGCGCGGCGCCTGCGAACTCCACGATCGCGCGCTCGGCGTCCGCGCGCGGGACGCCCGCCAGTTCGAGCGCGGCAAGTGCGGCCGCGGCGTTGCGGCGATTGTGCTCGCCGGGAACCGCGAGCCCGAGCCCGACCGGCTCCAGCTCGGCCGCGCGCACGACGTGCGGCACGTGCGACAGCCATTCGTCGAACAGCGCCTCGACCTCTGCGCGCGACCCGAAGGTTGTGTGGTGGTCGAGGTCGACGTTCAGGAGCACGGCGATCTCCGGTCGCAGCGCGGCGACGGACCGGTCGGACTCGTCGCCCTCGACGACGAGCCAGCCCTCTCCGGCCCGCGCGTTGCCGCCGAGCTGGGCGACGTCCCCGCCGATCAGGAAGGCAGGATCGAGCCCGAGCCGGTCGAGGCAGAACGCGATCATCGCGCTCGTCGTCGTCTTGCCGTGCGCGCCGGCGACGACGATCGAGCGGCGCAGCGACACGAGCTCCGCGAGCAGGTCGGCGCGCGGCCGCCCCTCGACGCGGCCCACGAACGCGGTCGACACGAACACCTCCCAGCCCGGCGGCGCCTGCGGCGGATCGGGCGCGATCGTGATGTCGATGCCGGCGAGGTGCGCGAGATACGGCGTCTCGACCCGGTCCCAGCCCGCGACGTCGGCGCCCCACGCGTGCGCGAGCAGCGCGTACGCGCTCATGCCGGCGCCGCCGATCCCGGCGATCCAGATGCGCCTACCGGCGAGCGGCCGCGAGGGCGACGAGCTCATCGGCGATCCTCTCTGCCGCGTCGGGCTTCGCGGCGGCGCGCATCGCGTCGGACATGGCGGCGAGCCGGGCCGGGTCGGCGAGGAGTCCATCGACGAGCTCCGGCACGCGCGCCACGTCCTCCTCGGCGACGACGGCCGCGCCTCCCGCCCGCTCAAAGGCGCGCGCGTTCTTCTCCTGGTGGCCGCCGGTCGCGAATGCGCCGGGGACAAGCACCGCCGGGAGGCCGGCGGCGGCGAGCTCCCAGACGGAGCCGCCGGCGCGCGCGACCGCGACGTCCGCCGCGCCGTATGCGAGGCCGATCTCGTCCAGGAAGGGAAGCAGGACGTAACCGGGCCTGTCGACGCGCGCGCGCAGCGCCTCGTAGTCGCGCTCGCCGCAGAGGTGGAGCACCGCGGGGCCCGCCTCGCCCCACGCGTCAACGGCAAGCTCGTTCAACAGCAGCGCCCCGAGCGAGCCGCCGAAGACGAGCACCACCGGCCCCGTCGCCGGCAGCCCGAGCTTCGCCCGCGCCTCTTCGCGCGCCACGGCGCGCGAGCGCTCGGGGATCGGCCGTCCGACCGCGGCGTACTTCGCCCCGCTGCGCCCGTCCACGGGCAGTGCGAGGAAGACGCGCGCGGCGAACGGCGCCGCCAGCCGGTTCGCGAGGCCGAGATGCGCGTCGGCCTCGGTGAGCACCGCGGGGATCCGCCGCAGCCAGGCGGCGAGCACCATTGGCCCGGCGACGTAGCCGCCCCCGCCGAGGACGACGTCCGGCCGTCGCCGGGCGAGGATGCGCAGGCACGCGAGCGGCGACGCGGCGGCGAGTGCGAGCGCCCGCAGTAGCGGAAGACCCGGCCGTCGCGGGAAGCCCGCGACCGCAAACGAGTCGAACGCGTACCCGCGCTCAGGAACGAGCTGTGCCTCGACGCGATCCGGCGACCCGGCGAACGTCACGGTCACGCTGCGTTTGCGCAGCGCCTCCGCGACTGCGAGCGACGGGGCGACGTGCCCCACCGTCCCGCCGGCCGCGATCAGGCATCGAAGCTGTCTGGACTCCGGCATGGCCACGGGCGATGTTAAGGAGGATTCCGACCGACAGGAGGGCGATCACGAGGCTGGAGCCGCCGTAGGAGACGAAAGGGAGCGGGATCCCGGTCAGCGGCGCAAGCCCCAGGACGGCCGCGAGGTTGATCGCCGCCTGCCCGCAGATGAGCGCCGTGACCCCGGCGGCGAGCCGCTTTCCGAACGGATCCTTGCAGGCGATCGCGAGCCGCAGGCCCGCGTAGGCGAAGGCGCAGTAGGCGGCGATCAGCAGCGTCCCGCCGACGAGCCCGAGCTCCTCGCAGATGACCGCGAAGATCATGTCCGTGTGCGCCTCGGGGAGGTAGTGGATCTTCTCGATCCCCTGCCCGAGGCCGCGGCCGAAGATCCCGCCGGAGCCGATGCTGATCTGGGCCTGCACGTTCTGGAGCCCGGCGCCGAGAGGGTCCTTCCACGGGTCGAGGAAGGTGAAGAGGCGCGCACGCCGATACGGCGACGCCCACGCCGCGATCGCGCCGAGGCTCGTGACCACGGTGGCCGCGACGACGAGCGTGGGGAGCGGCGTGCCCGCGACGAGCAGCATCGCGCCGACCATGACGACGATCGTGATCACGGTGCCGAGATCCGGCTCGACGAGCACGAGTACGCAGAAGAGCCCGACGAGCAGTCCGATCGGACGGCCGAGATCCTTCAGCGTCCGCGGCGGCGGCGTCCGGGCGAGGTACGAGGCGCACCAGACGACGAGGGCGAGCTTCGCGAGCTCGGAGGGCTGGAACGTCGCGGGTCCCAAGCCGATCCAGCGGCGCGCCCCGTTGACGCGCGGGCCGATCGCCAGCACGGCCAGGCAGAGCCCGAGCGCGGCGACGACGAGCGTCGGCGCGAGCGGACGCAGCTTGCGGAAGTCGGTGCGCGCCGCGATCACGAGCAGCACGAGGCCGATGAGCGCGTACGTCGCCTGGCGCTCGAGATACCCGGTCGGGTTGCCGTTGCCGAGTGCGGCCGAGGCGGAGGTGGCGCTGTAGACCATGACGAGACCGAATGCGGTGAGGGCGAGCGTGACGAGCACGAGCAGCTGCCACTCGAACGTGCGCGGCTTCGTCCGCCGGCTCATGCGAGATCCTCGACGAGGCTGCGGAACGTGTCGCCGCGCTGCTCGAAGTCGGCGAACTGGTCGAAGCTCGCGCAGGCCGGGGAGAGCAGGACGATGTCGCCCGGCTCGGCGTCGGCTGCCGCGTGCGCGAGGGCGTGAGCGAGGTCGCCGTCGCGCGAGTACGTGCGGCCGGCTGCGTCGAGCGCGCGCGCGAGCTCGTCCGTCGCCTCGCCGATCAGGTGGACGGCGCGCACCGACGCGGAGAGACCGCGCACGAACGGGCCGAAGTCTTCGCCCTTGAGCGAGCCGCCGAGGATGAGGCGTAGCGGCGCGTCGTAAGCGGCAACGCCGCGTGAGGCGGCGGCAGTGTTTGTCGCCTTCGAGTCGTTGACGTAGCGCACGCCGCGCAGCTCGCGTACGAGCTCGAGCCGGTGCGGCACGCCGGGAAAGGTGCGCAGCGCGTCGGCGATTGCGTCGTCGTCGATGCCCGCCGCGCGCGCGGCTGCCGTCGCCGCAGCTGCGTTCTCGCGGTTGTGCGCACCGGGGATGCGCGGCTCGGCCGGCAGCGGGTCGTCTCCGGAGAACTCGATCCCCTCGAGCCCGAAGCCGCGCGGGACGATCTTCGTGCGGGCGCGTTCGAAGATGCGCAGCTTCGCGTCGCGGTACGCCTCGAAGCTGCCATGCCGGTCGAGGTGGTCGGGCTCGAGGTTGAGGAGCACGGCAATGTCGCACGCGAGCTCGTGCACGTCCTCGAGCTGGAAGCTCGAGAGCTCGCAGACGACCCAGGCGTCCGGATCGATGCCCTCCGCAGCGTCGGTGAGGGCGCGGCCGACGTTGCCGGCGACTTCGACCGGCCGGCCGGCGGCGCGGAAGATCGCACCGAGCAGCTCGGTCGTCGTCGTCTTGCCGTTCGTGCCGGTGACCCCGATCAGCGGGTTGCCCGGCAGGAGCCGGTAGCCGAGCTCGACCTCGCTCCAGATCGGGATCGCACGGGCGCGCGCGACAGCCGCCAGCGGCGACTCCGCGGGCACGCCGGGGCTCTTGACGACAAGCTGGACACCCTCCAACAGCGACTCCTCCTCGGTCCCGAGCCGGACTTCGACGCCCGCGCCGGCAAGCCTCCCACCGTCCGCGTCGGGCGAGCGGTCCGCAGCCACGACCGCGACCCCGCGCCGGGCGAGTGCCAGCGCGGCCGCGCGCCCCGAGCGGGCGAGCCCCAGCACGAGCGCACGCCTCGGCAGCCACGCCCCATCCGGACGTGTCCCCATCACGAGCCACACACCCCCCCATGGGGGGCGCGAGGGCCCCTGCAATCAGCGTACGCGCGCGTGTCTGACATCGATGTGCCGACTTTCCGGACGATCCGTGTCACTTTCGGCGCGGGCGCGCCGGCTCCTTACGACGCGGGCTCGACTCTCCCGCCCGGACGGAGCACGCGGACGACCTCGGCGTCGGTCGGATCGGCGCCGACGAGCAGGTCGACCGACTCGTCGGGCAGCGGCAGCACCGGCAGCTCGCCGAGCAGGTAGTCGAGCCGCGGGTCGGCAAGCTCCTCGAGCAGCCGCTCCAACTCCGCCACCGACGGCTCGAAGATGACGATCTCGTCGTAGCCGTCCAGGCGGGCGAGCGCGGCCCTGGCCGCCGCTGCACCGAGCACCGCCGCGGTCGTCCCGCTCACCGCTGCGCGAAGTAGTAGCGGTAGAAGAGCGCGAAGCCCGCCGCGCACAGGATGCCTGCGACGATCCAGAAGCGCACCATGATCTTCGTCTCCGACCACGCCTTCATCTCGAAGTGGTGGTGGATCGGCGCCATCAGGAACACGCGGCGGCCGAGGTACCGGAAGAAGAAGACCTGGATCATCACGGACAGCGCTTCGATCACGAAGATGCCGCCGATCAGGAGCAGCAGGAGTTCCGTCTTCGTCATGATCGCGAACGTCGCGATCGCGCCCCCGAACGCCATCGAGCCCGTGTCACCCATGAACACCTCGGCGGGGAACGCGTTGTACCAGAGAAAGCCGACCGCAGCGCCGATCAGCGATGCCCCGATGATGGCGAGGTCGAGCTTCGTCAAGTTGCGGTGCGCTGGGTTCGAGCTGGAGCGGACGTAGGAGACGACCATCATCGCCGTGTACGTGAACAACGCCACGATCCCGGTGCCGGCCGCGAGCCCGTCGACGCCGTCGGCGAGATTCGTCGCGTTCGCCGCTCCGGCGATGATCAGGAACAGGAACGGGTACCACGCGTACGACAGCGGGATCGAGACGTCGGCGACCGGCACGTAGACGTCGGTGCTGAGCCGTAGATGGTGCGACACGATCGCGACGACGACGGTCACGCCGGCGAGCAGCAGCAACTTCCAGCGGCCGTTGAGGCCGAGCGAGCGGCGGTGCGTCAGCTTCGTGAAGTCGTCGAGGAACCCGATCGCCCCGCAGGCGAGCGTTCCGAACAGGACGGTGAGCGCCTGCAGCCGGAACTCGCTCACCGGCAGGAACGCGACGGTCGCCGCGAACAGGATCATCAGCCCGCCCATCGTCGGCGTCCCCTGCTTGGCCGCGTGATGCTGCGGGCCCTCCTCGCGGATCTGCTGGCCGAACTCGTGCCGCCGCAGGAACCCGATGAAGCTCGGGCCGACGAGGATCGACACGAGCAGCGCGACGAGCGCGGCGATCAGGACACGCGTCACCGCGCCGGCACTCCTGCGAGCGACTCGGCGACGATCTCGAGGCCGACCGCGCGCGACGCCTTCACGAGCACCGTGTCGCCCGGCGTGACGACCGACTGGACGACGCCGATCGCGCCCGTCGCGTCCGGCGCCCAGTCGTCGGGTCGATAGCGCCGCCCGAGCTCGCCGATGCCGACGATCACGTCGACGCCGAGCCGGCGCGCGGCCGCGCCGAGCTCCTCGTGGAAGCGCGGCCCCTCGGTGCCGAGCTCCGCCATCTCGCCGAGCACCGCGACCGTCCGCCGCGACCCGGCGCGCTCGACGAGATGCTCGAGTGCGGCAAGCATCGATGCGGGGTTCGCGTTGTACGCGTCGTTGATCAGCAGGCCGCCGCCGGGAAGCGGCGACTCCTCGCAACGCCACGGCGAGAAGACGATCTCGGCCGAGCCTTCAGCCGCGCGCTCGAGCGGCAGGCCGAGCGCGACGTAGGCGAGCAGCGCCGCGACGACGTTTGCGGCCTGCACGCGCATCGTGAACGGCACCGGCAGCTCGACCCGCCGGCCGTCTGCGAATACGACGCGCACGCACTCCCCCGGCTCGAACGCTTCGAGCTCGGCGTCGCCTCCGGGTCCGAAGCGAAGCACGTCGATGTTGTCGCGGAGCAGCAGCGCCTCGAGCTCGGGCACGCCGGCGGGGACGACTGCGACCCCGCCGGCGGGAAGGGCGTCGATCGCCTCCGCCTTCGCCCGCGCGACGTTGGCTACCGTTCCCACGAGCTCGAGGTGGACGGGCCCGATGCTCGTGATCACTGCGACGTCGGGCTGCGCGATCGCGCACAGCTCGGCGATCTGGCCGAGCCCACGCATGCCCATTTCCGTCAGCACGACCTCCGTGTCGGACTCGATCCGCGTCAGTGTCAACGGCAGTCCGATCTCGTTGTTGTGGCCGCCTTCGGCGGCGACCGTGCGGGCCACCGGCCTGCAAAGCGCAGCGAGGATGTCCTTCGTCGACGTCTTGCCGCTCGAGCCCGTGATGGCCACCACCCTCGCCCCGCTGCGATCGCGCACGGCGCGCCCGAGCGCGGCCATCGCGGCAAAGTCGTCGTCAGGAACAAGCGTCGCTGCCGCACCGTGCCCGCGCGCGTCCTCGAGATACGCGACGCCGCCGCCGAGCGCGACGAACAGATCGCCCGGCCCGACGCGGCGCGAGTCGATCTCCACGCCCGTCACGGTCGGCGCGTCGCCCTCGAGCCTACCGAGATCGAGCGCCTGCAGATCGGCACGCGAGAGCGGGATCAGGTGGCTGCTCCGAGAGCGCGCAGCGCCTGTCGGGCGGCCTCGCGGTCGTCGAACGCCACCGTCCGATCAGCGAACTGCTGTCCCTGCTCGGCTCCCTTGCCTGCGATCACGACGACGTCGCCGTCGCGCGCGACCTCGATCGCCCGTGCGATCGCGACGGCGCGATCCGGCTCGACTTCCACGTCGGCGACCGTGCCTGCGACGATCGCGTCGATGATCGCCTGCGGATCCTCGCTCCGCGGGTTGTCCGAGGTGACGATTGCGACGTCGGCGAGCTCCGACGCGAGCCGGCCCATCAAGGGACGCTTGCCGCGGTCGCGGTCGCCGCCTGCGCCGACGACGCAGATCACGCGCCCGCGGGCGAGGTCGCGGGCCGCGCGCAGCACGGTTTCGAGCGCGTCCGGCTTGTGCGCGTAATCGACGATCACCGTGAACGGCTGGCCCTCGTCGACCGCCTCGAACCGCCCTGGCACTCCGCGCACCGACTCGATCCCGCGCGCGATCGCGGCGTCGTCGACACCGAGGAGACGCGCGGCTGCGAGCGCGCCGAGGGCGTTCTCGACGTTGAAGCGGCCGCGCAGCTTCACCTCGATTCCCTCGAGCGCATCGGGCCCGATCGCGGCATCCGGCGCGAAGCCGAACGTGAGAGCGTGAGGGAGCTCCGCCGCGAGCCGCCGCCCGTACGCGTCGCCGACGTTCACGGCCGCGGGCGGGTGCCCCGCGACGAACAGGCGCCGCTTCGCTTCGAAGTACGACTCCATGTCGCCGTGGAAATCGAGATGGTCCTGGCTGAGATTCGTGAACACGAGCGCTGCGAAGCGGACGAGATCGAGCCGGTGCAGCTGTGACGCGTGCGACGACGCCTCCATCGCACACGAGCGATCGCCTGCATCGACCATCTCGCGGAACGTGCGCTGGAGGTCGATCGCCTCGGGCGTCGTGCGCACGACGCCGCGCCGCTCCCCGCCCACGCGCGCCTCGACCGTCCCGAGCAGGCCGGGCCGCCGACCGGCAGCGGCAAGAATCGCGAAGAGCAGGAACGCGGTCGTCGTCTTCCCGCTCGTCCCGGTCACGCCGACGACCTCGAGCTCGTGCGTCGGGTGCCCGAAGAACTCGTCCGCGGCGACCGCCATCGCAGCTCGAGCGTCGCGCACGACGACCTGCGGCACGCCGAACTCGAGCGGCCGCTCCACGACGAGCGCCGTCGCTCCGCGCTCGACCGCCTCCGGAGCGAAGTCGTGCCCGTCGGCGTGCGCGCCCCGCACGCAGAAGAAGAGCGCGCCCGGCGTGACAGCGCGCGCGTCGTACACAAGGTCGCGCACCTCGACCGGAGCGCGTCCCACCACCTCGACCGCCCCGAGCGCGGCGACGAGGCGCTCCAGATCCATCATCGCCACACGAGTTTACCCCGAGGGCTTTCCGCCTGAAGCGCTGCGCGCTTCAAGCCCAAAAGGGACGCCGACTCCGCCGGCGTCCGCTCCGCGCAGCCGAACCCAACCCACTAGAAGCGCGCAGCGCTTCTAGTGGAGCGGCTCGTCAGGCTGGACTTCGAGATATTGCAGGTCAAAAGCCGCGATCTGGGCGAAGGCCGGCGCTGCGACGACGCCGCCGAAGATGCTGAGTTTCGGCTGGTCGACGGTGACGAGGACGACAAGGCTTGGATTGTTCGCCGGCACCATGCCGACGAACGTCGCGACGTACTCGCCGGGGACATATCCGTGCGGCCCGGGCTTCTGGGCGGTGCCGGTCTTGCCGGCGACGCTGTAACCGGGGATGGCCGCAGCGTCGGCGGTGCCGACGTCGGAGACGACGCCCTTGAGCATCGTCAGCAACTCGTGGTCGACGGGACGCGAGAGGATCCGCCGCTTCTTCAGCGTCGGCGGCGGTTCGCCCTGCACGTGGTCGACGAGGTGCGGCTGGATCCAGACGCCGCCGTTGGCGATCGCGCCGTAGACCGACGCGAGCTGGATCGCCGTCACCGACACGCCCTGGCCGATCGGGACGTTGCCGATCGTCGAGCCTGACCAGTACGTCGGCAGCAGGCCGGGGCTCTCGCCGGGAAAGTCGATGCCGGTCGGCTGGCCGAAGCCAAACCGCCGGATCCAGTACTGCAGGCGCGCCTGCCCGAGCTTCGTCTCCGCGATCGTCACCGCGCCGACGTTCGACGAGCGCTGGAGGATCTGCGCGACGGACATCGTCTCTGTCCCGCGCGGCTCGGCGTCGTGGATGACGCGGTCGGCGACATGGATCGAGTACGGCAGCGTGAACTTCGTCTCGGGGGTGACGAGCCCCTCGGATAGCGCACCGCCGATCGTCACGACCTTGAACACCGATCCCGGCTCGTACACGTCTGCGACGGCGTGATTCGCCTGCAGGCCTTTCGCCGCGGCGGCCGGGAACGCGTTCGCGTTGTAGCCGGGCTCCATCGCCATCGCGAGCACCGCGCCCGTCTTCGGATCGAGCACGATCGCGGTCGCATCCTTGGCCTTCCACTTCGCGACCGTCGCCTTCAGCACCTGCTCCGCGTTCGCCTGGATCGTGTGGTCGAGCGAGAGGAATACGTCGTGGCCGTCACGCGCCGGCTTCTCGTTCTGCACGTCGATCACGTGTCCGAGCGGGTCGCGCACGACGGTCTCTTCGCCGGCGGCCCCCGTCAACGGCGCGTTCAGTTCGAGCTCGAGCCCGGCCAGACCCGTGTTGTCGACGCCCGCGTACCCGAGTACGGGCGCGGCCACCGGGCCTTGCGGGTACACGCGCTTCTCGTCGGACGTGAAGTAGAAGCCGGTGAGATTCCGCTTCGCGAGCAGCGTCGCCTTGTCGGGCGGCGCCTTGCGCTCGACATAGACGAAGCCGTGCGAGCGGTCGGCGAGGATCGGATAGAGCTGCGCTGCACGGAGCCCGAGGATCCGCGCCGCGATCCGCGCGTCCGTCTTCGGTTGCGCAATCTGACGGGGATCGGCGAACACCGTCGTCGCCTGCTCGTCCAGTGCGAGCGGCGTCCCCATTGCGTCGAAGATCGTGCCGCGGCCTGCGGCGAGCGTGACGTCGACCTTCGTCTGCGCCTGCGCGAGCTTCGAGAGCGACGACGCGCGCACCGTTGCGAGCCATGACTCGCGCGCGAGCAGCGCGGCGAACGTCAAGAGGATGACGAGCAGCAGCAGCCGGATGCGCGAGTTGACGACGCGCGTCACGGCTTCTTCGTATGTCGTCCGAGATCGATGTAGCTCGTATCCGTGCCGAGGGCCGGGACGAGCCCAAGCCTGTGTGCGGTCGACTCGATCTTCAGCGACGCGCCGGCGCTCGAGACCTGCGAAGCGAGCGCGGCGTTCTGCGCCTGGAGCTGGACCTCTTGCTTGTCGAGCTTCGTGACGCCGACGTTCTCGCGCAGCACGGCGACGTTGACGGCGACGATGCCGGCGAGCAGCACCGCGAACGCCGAGATCCAGAAGATGCCGCTCGTGAGCCGCCGCCCCGCCGCGCGCCTGCGCGCAGGCGCCGGTGCGGCCGCCGGCCGTCGCCGCGGCGCCGGTACGGGTGCCGGCGCGACCGCGGTGTTGCCGAACCAGTCGAGCGCGGCCACTAATGCCCCTCCACGTGATGTTGCCGAGCTTCTGGGGCGCAACCACCAAGCGATGCAAGGACGCAGGGAGCGCTCGTAGTCAGTACTACGGGCGCGACCGAGGACGCGGCAGCGCGCCGCGTGATCGCGTTCCAGAAGCCGGAGGACATTCGCTCGAGGGGCATTAGGCCTTGACCGCTGCGCGGAGTCGCGCCGACGCGGCACGCGGGTTTGCGGCGATCTCCGCCTCGCCCGGGCGCACCGGCCTTCGCTGGATCGCGCGCAGCTCCGGCTCCTTGCCGCACACGCAGACGGGGAAGTCGGGCGGACACGTGCAGCCGCGCTCTTTCTCGCGCAGGAACTGCTTGACGATCCGGTCCTCGAGCGAGTGGAAGGCGATCACCGCGAGCCGCCCGCCCGGCCGCAGCATCGCGAGCGCGGCCGGCAGGGCAGCTTCAAGCGAGCCGAGCTCGTCGTTGACCGCGATGCGCAGCGCCTGGAAGACGCGCTTCGCCGGATGCCCTTCGCCGAATCGCGCGGGTGCGGGGATCGCGCCCTTGATCGTGTCCACGAGCTCGCCCGTGCGCTCGAACGGCTGCTCCTTCCGTCGGCGGACGATCGCCCTCGCGATCTGCCGCGCGTAGCGCTCCTCGCCGTAGCGGCGAAAGACGGAGACGAGCTCACGCTCGGGCCACTCGTTGACGATGTCGGCCGCGGTGAGGTCCTGCGACGGGTCCATGCGCATGTCGAGCGGCGCGTCGACGGAGTACGAGAAGCCGCGCTCCGGCCGGTCGAGCTGCATCGACGAGACACCGAGATCGAGCAGGATCGCGTCGGCGCGAACGTCGTTCTCCGCGAGCTGCGGCAGCACGACCCCGAAGTCGCCGCGCAGCAACCTCGTCTGGACGCGCTCGCACTGCTCGAGCTGCTCGAAGTACGTGCGCGCGATCGGATCGCGGTCGATCGCGATCAGCTTGCCGCTGCCGTGCAAATCGGCGGCGAGCAGCGCCGCATGGCCGCCCGCGCCGAACGTGGCGTCGACGACGGTCTCTCCCGGGCGCACGGCGAGACACTCGCGCACCTCCGCGGCCAGGACGGGAACGTGATCAGTCGCGTTGGGCTGCAAGGCGTTCGGCAACATGCTCTGCACTCCCTTCGACCTCGGCGAGCTCGCGCCGCCACGCTGCGCGGTCCCAGATCTCGAGGTGGTCGTGGACGCCCGCGACGACGACGTCGCGGCCGAGCTTTGCGTGCTCGAGCAACGCGGCGGGAATCCCGACGCGGCCCTGTTTGTCGAGCTCGGTCTCCGCCGCCCCGGAGTAGAAGAAGCGCTGCATCCGCCGGCCCTCTTTGCTCAGCGGGTTGAGCGTGGCAAGGCTGCTCTCGACCATCCGCTCCCACGCGTCGCTCGTGTACGCGAATAGGCAGCCGTCCATGCCGCGCGTCACGACGATCCCGTCCGCAAACGCCTGCCGGAACCGGGCCGGCAGGGTGAGACGGTTCTTGTCGTCGAGAGTGTGCTCGTGTTCACCGAGAAGCATGCGGGGCCGGATTCCTCCTCTACCACTTTGCCCCACATTAGACCACAATTCCCCACTTGTCTACCCCTGAGAGCCACCAGATCAAGCGGTGCCGGCCGACTTGCCCCGCCGCGGTCCCGGGGGTTACGCTCGCCCGGCGGCAAGGTCTGCGGCAGCCAACGCCCGAAAGGAGCTTCATGGCCACGCAGACCCGGATCCGCCTCGCGGAACGGCCGCTCAACGTCGTCCTCCGCCCGAACTCCCCGGCGGCGGCCGCCTACCGCAGCACCGTGCTCGCGCCCGGGTTCGAGCCGCAGCCCGGACTCGACCTCCGCTACCTCGGCGGGAAGACGATCCCCCAGCTCACGTTCACGAACGTCTACCTCGGCGACTGGGACGCGGGCGCGCGGGCGCAGCTCGACCACGCGCTCGCGTCCGCGATGAGCGACGTGCACCTGAACAACGTGCTCGCCCAGTACTTCAAGGGCACGACCGTCACGTCGGCGTTCGCCGGCTCGCAACTGCACGCAGGCTCCGTGCCGTCGTACGTGTACAAGGACACGGTCGAGTCGATCGTCGGTGAGCTCGACGAGAGCGGCGCGCTCACCGCGCTCGACCTCGGCTCGTCTGTCGTCTGCCTGCTCCTCCCCGAGGGTGCCGTGCTCGTCGACGGCGACTCGAACGGCACCCACGCCGAGCGGGAGCTGCCCGGCGAGGAGGACGAGGACGTCGACTCGAAGCACGGGCTCGGCGGTTACCACGGCTCGGTGCACGTCGTCCGCGGGCGGCGCAAGGAGACCGTGTACTACGCCGTCTCCGTCTACTCGGACGGCACCAACGGGATCGTCGCGTTCCCGCATCCGTGGCAGAACGTCTGCGCGACGCTGTACCACGAGCTGAGCGAAGCACGCACCGATCCGGACGTCGAGGACGCGATCCGCGCAGGCAACACGCCGGACGGCGAGCGGCTGCTCGGCTGGTACTCGTCACGCGGCGGCGAGATCGGCGACATCCCGATGGCCGAGTCGGGCGGCGACCTCTCGCTCGTGATGCAGGAGGTGCCGCTCGCCGACGGCAGCGGCACGGTGCCGATCCAGCTGATGTGGTCGAACGCGGTCGCCGGCCCGGAGGGCCCGATCGCCAGTCCTCACCGGTCGGCCGCGACCTAGATCGCGGCGGCTGTGAGCTGGCCTGCGTACGCGCCGCGGCCCGTGAGGACCGCGGCGCCGCAGCGCGCGCCGAGCGCAACCGCCTCGTCGATGGGCCGGCCCTCCGCAAGCGCGAACGTCAGTCCTGCCGCGAAGCAGTCGCCGCAGCCGTACGTGTCCTCGACGGGGCCGGGCAGCGGCGACGCGCGATACGGCCCACCGGGACGCACCCAGCCGCCGAGCGCACCCGCCGTGGTCACGACCGTCCGCGGCGGCGGATCGAGGTCGCCCGGCTCGAAGCGCTCGGCGGCGTCCTCGCCGCTGCCGACGAGCACGTCGAGCTCCTGCTCCGCGCGTTGCAGCGTCGCGAGCTCACGCGCGGCGGCGACGAGCACGCGACCCCGTCGCGCCGCGCGGGCCGCGGGAACGTCGCCGCAGACGAAGTAGACGGCGTCACAGCGTGCAAGCTCCTCCCACGGCAGCGCGCCGTCGTCTCCCGACGGCCTGAGCTTCGGCCCGACCACGGTGATCGTCCGCTCGCCCTCGCCGTCGACGTACGTGAACGCGCGCCGCTGTGGACCGTGCGGCGCTGGAGCGTGGATGGTGACGCCGAGCGCGGTCAGCTCCCTCCGGGCGCGCACGCCCAGCTCGTCGTCGCCGAAAGCGGTGTAGAAGTCGACCGAGCCGTTGAGCTTCGCGAGCTGGACGGCTGCGACGGCCCCGCCGCCGGCTGGCTCCTGCCACGTCTCGAGGGCCTGGACGATCTCGCCCGGCACGGGCACGTGCTCGACCCGGGCGAACTCCACCCACTCGACATGGCCGACGACGGCGAGCTTCACACCTCACATCTTGGCGCGGCAGTACGTTTCATGTGTCGATGGCCATTGCCGTTCCCCCTTTCGAGGCGTTCTACGAGGCCAACCGGGCCGAGGTGTTCCGCTTCCTCGGCCGGCGCCTCGGCCGCCAGCAGGCGGAGGACGCGTTCCAGGAGACGTTCCTGCGCGCGCTGCGGGCGTACCCGCGGCTCGAGCACGGCGAGCACCTGCGGGCCTGGGTGCTGACGATCGCGAGCCGGATCGTGCTCGACGACGTCCGCAAGCGTCGCCCGCAGGGCGAGCTGCCGGAGCTGCCGGTGGAGGACGGGCTCCCCGCCTTCGAGGAGCTCGCGCCGCTCACCGAGGGGCTACCCCCGAACGAACGGGCGGCGGTCGTGCTCCGCTACGGCTACGACCTCGGCTACGACGAGATCGGCGACGCGCTCGGCTCCTCCGAGGCCGCGGCGCGACAGGCGGCCTCCGCCGGAGTGCGGCGGCTGCGAAAGGAGCACCATTGACCGACACTCTCTCCCCTGCCCTCGACGAGCGCTTCCGCGCGGCCGCCGCGGCCGAGGGCCTGCTCGACGTCGCGTACGACGTCCTCCCCGACACGGCCATCGGCGCGCTACTCGTCGGCGTCACCGACCACGGCCTCTGCCGGATCACGTTCGATCCGGATCCCGAGCAGGAGCTCGAGCAGCTGGCGCGGCTGTTCGGACCGCGCGTCCTCCGCACCTCGCGGCCGCTCGACCGCGTGCGGCTCGAGCTCGACGAGTATCTCGCAGGCCGCCGCCGCCACTTCGACCTCGAGCTCGACCTGCGGATGGTTCCCGACTACCACCGGCGCGTGCTCGCCGAGCTCGCGCGCGTCGAGTACGGCCACACGACGACGTACGGGATGCTCGCGGCCCAGAGCGGCAACCCACGCGCCGCGCGCGCCGTCGGCACGGTGATGAATCGCAACCCGGTTCCGATCGTGCTTCCCTGCCACCGCGTCGTCGGCGCGAACGGCAGCCTTACGGGCTACGGGGGCGGGCTCCCCCGCAAGGAGCACCTGCTCCGGCTCGAGGGCGCGATCCTCTAGCCGGTTAGAGCGAGCCCCAGTGGAGGGCGACGACGAGAAGGACGGAGCCGACGGCCAGAGCCAGCCCTGCGAGCGCCTGGCCTCCGCGCCTCCCGAGCGGCGTCATCGCACTGAGCAGGAGCACGGCTCCCGCAACCGCCCCGAGGGCGAAGCCGATCTCCTCGATGCGGATCGTCGCGTGCTTCGCGAAATGCGTTGCGAACAGGATCATGCGCCGATGATCCGCCGCCCGTCGGACGGACTCACCTAGAGAGAGGGCGGCGCCTGGAACGGACGTAGCTTGTAGCCGACGCCCCAGAGGTTGACGACCCAGCCGGAAAGGCCGGCGCGGGCGAGCTTGCAGCGGATCCGGGAAGCGTGCGACTCGAGCGTGCGCGTCGGCACGAAGGTGCGGTAGCCCCAGACTTCACGCAGGAGCAGCTCCCGCGTGAAGACGCGGTCGGGATCGCCCGCGAGCTTCACGAGCAGTGCGTACTCCTTCGCCGAGAGCGTCACCTCGATGCCGCGCGCGAGTACACGTCGCGCGCTGCGGTCGACGACGAGCTCGCCGAGGTCGAGCACCTCGTTGCGCGGCGGCCGCCGCCGCAGCACCGCGCGGATGCGCGCGACGAGCTCCTCGTACGCGAACGGCCGCGAGAGGTAGTCGTCGCAGCGCTCGAGCGCGCGGACGCGCGCTGCCGGGTCGGCGCTGCCGAGCACGATCACGGCACAGTCCGTGACGAAGCACCGGTCGAGCGCGCTCGGGTCGCCGAGCACGACCACGTCCGGCTCGGCAGCGCGTGGCAGGTCGTCGGGCGTGCTGATCGCGAGCACGTCGAAGCCGTCGCTCGCAAGCTGGCGCGCGAGGAAGCCGCGCATCGCTTCTTCGGGCTCGGCGAGCAGCAGCGCAGTCATCCGCCCGACCGTAGCGCCGCCCGCGCGCCTCCGCCAGATGTCCTTTCGCGCGAAAGTGTGACTTCGTCGGATTGCGGCCACGCGGAATGCCCTCCCAAAAGAGCTAGGCCGGCCTTTCCGTCACCGCGCGCGCTTCCGGTGCCCATCGCTCACGTCAGAAAAGAGCGTGGCGGCTCGGCCGCCGCGCGCTCTGTGGAGCAGAAACCCGCCCCGCGCGAAGTGCATAGCACTTCGCGCGGATTACAAGCGTCCGGAGCGGACGACGCCCCAGAGGAGCCATATGCCGAGCACCGTCGAGAGCGCGAAGCCGAGCACGGAGATGATGTTGATCCCGAGCAGGTGCGGTCCCGTCTTCGCGAAGATGCCGATCAGGCTCGAGCCGATCAGTCCGCCCGTGACGATCAGCGCGACCACGAGCCGGTTGAACACGCGCTGCATGCTCTCGATCACGTCCTCGAGCCCCTTGTGCACGAAGCCGACCTCGATCTGGCCGCCCCTGACCTGCTCCATCAGCTCGTACCACTGGTAGGGCGCCTCGCGCAGGATGTGTGCGTACCGCGTCGCGTCACGGCGCGCGCGGCGCGCGATGCGGTCGGGCGTGAACCGCTCGAGCATGAGCGAGCGCGCGTACGGACGCGCGACCTCGAACACGTTGAAATCCGGGTAGAGCTCGACGCCGACCGCGCCGAGCGTCGCGATCGCCCGGTCGAGCAACAGGAAGCGCGTCGGCAGGCGGAGGTTCATCGTGTAGATGAGCTGGAACGCCTCCCGCACGATCTGGAGCGGGTCGATCTCGGCGAGGCTCGCACCGTAGTAGCGGTAGTAGATCTCGCGCAGCTCGGCGACGAACTCCTGCTCGCGCTCCTTCGGGTAGCGCACGCCGAGGTCCGACAGCCGCTTCGGCAGCATGTCGATGTTCTCCGCCGCTGCGTCGATGAACAGCCGCGTCAGCTTCGTCATGTCGTCGTCGCTGAGCTTGCCCACGGCGCCGAAGTCGACGAGCCCGATCATGCCCGCCTGCTCGAGTACGAGGATGTTGGCCGGATGCGGATCGCCGTGGAAGAACCCGTTCCGGAAGATCATCGTCATCCACGTCTCCGTGATCAGGTACGCGAGCTCGCGCCGCTCCTCGAGCGAGAGCGCCAGCGAGTCGACGTCGCGGACGTGCGTGCCCTCGAGCCACTCGAGCGTCAGCACGCGCGCCCGCGTGTAGGACCAGTAGACCTTCGGCACGTGCACGTGCGGATTGCCGGCGAAGTCGCGCCGGAACCCTTCCGCGTTGCGCGCCTCGAGCCGGTAGTCGAGCTCGTGCCGCAGCTGGATCCCGAACTCGTCGATCAGCGCGGTCGCGTCGATGAAGTCGAGCGCATGCACGCGCTCCTTCACGAGCCGCGCGGCCTGGTGCAGGAGCGCGAGGTCGGCCTCGATCTGCCGGGGCGCGCCGGGGCGCTGCACCTTGACCGCGACCTCCTTGCCGTTCGGAAGCGTCGCACGGTACACCTGGCCGATCGACGCCGCCGCCACCTGCTGCGGCTCGAACTTGAGGAACAGCCGCTCGAGCGTATTGCCGAGATCCTCTTCGATCACGCGCTCGGCCTGCTCGAACGGGAACGGGCGCACGTCGTCCTGGAGCGGGCGCAGCTCCGCGATGATGTCGGGCGGGACGACGTCCGGGCGCGTCGAGAGCAGCTGCCCGAACTTCACGAACGTCGGACCGAGCTCGTCGAAGAGCTCGCGCAGATGCTGTCCGCGCGCCGAGGCGCCGCCGTTCGCAGCCGATGCGAGCCGCGCCTCCGCGGAGTGGCCCGGCAGCAGGTCGGTGAGCTTGTGCGCCTCGAGGAAATAGCCGAAACCGTGCCGGACCATCACCTGCGCGATCTCCGACAGGCGCCCGAGGCTCCGTGTCGCAGGCTGTGCCATCTCGTTCAATTTACACGGGGATGCGCCGGCGGTCGCGGCGCGCGGCCCACGGGCCGGGCGGGACGAGCAGCTGCTCCACGTGGAGGTATGCGAGGCCGACGAGCGGCAGGTCGCTGAGCCGCTCGATGCAGAGGTAGCGCGGCCGCCACTCGGGGAAGAACTTCCGGTTGAACGAGTACAGACGCTCGAGTTGGAAGACGTTGTCCGCCGCCAGGAGCGCGTGGCGCAGCGCGCGCCGGGGAAGCGTGATCGCGCGATCCGGCGAGATGAAGTCGGTGAGCGCGCAGAAATTGAGCGAGACCTCCTCCGCCCCGACCTCCTTCGCCCACGCGAGCGTCTCGACGATCAGGAACTCCGTGAGCCCGTTCGGCGCATCGGGCCGCCGGCGCATCGTGCTCAGCGACCAACTGCCGGCCGCGGCGGCCGGCGCGAGATGGAGGAAGCCGCCGACGGTGTCGGACGACCCGCACTCCGCGACCGCGAACACCGTCCCCGGCACGTACAGGTCGTCGATCGCCATCGTGAAGCCGCGCTCGGGCATGTTGCCGCGCCACGCCTCCGAGACCTCGTCGAGCTCGGCGCGCAGACCGTCGTCCGCCTCCTCGGCCGCGATCACGCGCAGCCGGTAGCCGGCGTTCGTCACGCGCGAGACGGACTGGCGCACCTTGCGGATGGCGCGCCCTTCGAGCGAGAAGTCGTCGGGCCGGAGCACCGCCTCCTCGCCGATCGCGATCGCGCGCATCCCCAGCCGCCGGTAGCGGTGCAGGTGCTCGCCGGACGCGCCGAGCACGGCGATGCGCCAGCCGTGCGTGCGCGCGACGCGCCGGAACTCTTCGAGCAGCGCGTCGAACTCCTCCTCGTCCCCGACCGGATCAGCGCTCACGAGCGCGGCCCCGGCGACGACGCGGTACGCGAGGAACGCGCGGTGTGTCGGCGAGAAGAAGTAGCTCTTGTCGCGCCGAAGCGCAAAGAAGGACAGGCTGTCGCTGCCGTACACGTCGACGAGGGCGCGCACGACGCGCCGCTCGCCCACCGTCTGCGCCACCACCTCCGAGATCGGTCGCAGCCAGAGATAGAGCGCGGAGAAGCCGAGCAGGATCGAGAGCGCCGTGAAGAAGTCGGACAGGCGGTCCGGGATTTCGCCGCCGTGCAGCTCGATGCCGAGCACGACGGCCGCCACGGCTCCGATCGGAACCGCGATCGCGAGGACGGGCCGCAACCCCGCCGGCTCGCCCGGGACGTCGAAGTGACGCCGGTAGCGCAGGAGCGCGACGAACAGCGCGAGCGAGATCGCCGCCTCCTCGAAGTCGAGGCCCTTCGCGAGATGCGCGACCGCCGATCCGAGCAGCACGATCATGGCGAGCTGCCACGCCCGCTTACGGCGGCGGGCGAGCGAGCGCGAGAGCCAGACCAGCATGATCCCGAACGCGACGGCCCCGACGCGTGCCGCGGCGATCCCGCCCGGCGGAAGCACGCCGCCGATGAGCCGGAAACGGTTCGCCATCTCCGGGGTCAGCGCCGAGACGATCCCGATCACGCCGACCGCAGCCGCCGCCCAGGCGAGCAACGACTCGGGCCTCGGTTTGCGCAAGCTCACACGGTCAGGGTAACCCCGGCGGCTGCGAGACCGTCAGCCGGGAGGAGCCGGAGGTTCAGCCTCCAGCAACCGCAGGCGATGCTCGAGCTGGGCCACTCTGAGCTCGAGCTCGTCGAGGTCGTCGCGCGTGACGAGGTTGAGCTCGTCGACGACCGCGCGGAGGGCGCGGTGCGTCTGCTCGGAGAAGCGCTCCCGGCCACCGCGAAGACGCGCCGGCAGCTCTGCGAGCAGCTCCTCGACCACGTCGACGATCCGTTCGCTACCGCGCGCGGCCATGCGGCCTCGTGCGGCGCCTCGCGCCGCGCTTGTCGCGCCGCGCCTGCGCCGACGGCGCCGACCTCGCACCGTCCACGGGCTCCGGTGCGACCTCGGCGACGGCCGGGACGTCCGGCTGCTTCTGCTTCTCGACGGTGGCGCCGTCGCGCGCGCCGACTCCGAGCCGCTTCAGCGCTCGCATGCCGACACCGTCCTCGATCGTCTCGCCGCCGACACGACGCCGGAACTCGGGGCTCCGCTCCATCAGGAACGTGAGGAACGGCGTTGCGACGAAGATGGTCGAGACCGCACCGAGGCTGATCCCGATCATCAGCGCGAAGGCGAAGTCCTTCAGCGTCTGCCCGCCGAAGATGAGCAGGCTCGTGATCGGCAGCAGCGTGATCAGCGACGTGGCGACCGACCGCCGCAGCGTCTCGGACACCGACAGGTTGGCGATCGCGGCGAACCGCGCCTTCGGCATCAGCGGCATGTTCTCGCGGATCCGGTCGAAGACGATGATCGTGTCGTAGATCGAGTAGCCGAGCACGGTGAGCACCGCCGCCACGGTCGAGATCGTCACCTCGCGTCCGCTCAGCGCGTAGACGCCGAGCGTGATCAGGATGTCGTTGAAGAGCGTACGGAGGATCGGGATCGCAAAGCGCCACTGGAAGCGCAGCGCGATGTAGATCGAGATCAGCAGGAACGAGATGATCACGGCGAGGATCGCGTCGTGCGCGATCTGCGAGCTGAAGCTCGACGACACCGTCTGCACGTTCGGCTGTCCCGTGAGCTTGACCTTGTTGTGGAGGTCGCCGACGACAGTGGTCTGCTGCGCATCGGTCAGATGCTTGGTCCGCACCTGGAACTGGCTGTATCTCGTGCCTGTCTGCGAGCCGCGGCCCTGCACGACGGCGTCGGCGAACCCGTCGGCAGCGAGCACCGACTGCACTGCGCCGGTGGTCTGGGCGGTCGCCGTATTGAACGACATCTGGGTGCCGCCGCGGAAGTCGATGCCGAGGTTGAGGCCCTTGATCCCGATCGCGGCAGCGCTGGCGATGATGGCAACCGTCGCCACCGAGAGGAAGATCCGGCGCCGCTTCGCGCTGTTGATGTCGATCCGCTGCCAGCGTGAGATCTGCTGGCCGCGGGCGCCCATGAACCGGGGGTTGTCGAACCACTTGAAGCCGCTGAGCAGCCCGAGCATCGCGCGGGTCGCCGCGACCGCCGTGATCAGCGAGATCACCGTGCCGAGCAGCAGCATCAGCGCGAAGCCCTTCACGTCGGCGACCGCGACGAGGAACAGCACGAGCGCGGTGATCGCCGTGACGGCGTTCGCGTCGAGAATCGTGTGGAAGCCCTTCGAGTAGCCGCGCGCAACGGCGGCCTTGACCGACTTGCCGGCGCGTACCTCTTCCTTGATGCGTTCGAAGACGACGACGTTCGCGTCGGCCGCGACGCCGATCGTGAGGATCAGGCCGGCGAAGCCCGGCAGCGTCAGCGTCACGTTGAAGAGCAGGATCGCCGCGTAGTAGAGGGTCGCGTAGATGGCGAGGCCGAGCACGGCGACGAGGCCGAGGAAGCGGTAGAGCACGAGCAGGAAGAGCGCGACGACCGCGAGGCCGATCAGCGCCGCATGCCACGCCTGCGTCAGCGAGCTCTTGCCCAGCGTCGCCGAGACGTCCGTGCGCTCGATCTGCACGAAGCTCACCGGCAGCGCGCCGGTCTGGAGCACGAGCGCGAGGTTCTGCGCGTCCTTGAAGGTGCCGCCCTGGCCCATGTCGATCTCCGCGTTCGGGCCGGGGATGCCTTCGGGGTTCTGCTGGAAGTCGATGTACGGCGTCGACTGGAGCTCGCCGTCGAGCACGATCGCGAAGTGCTGCGCGTAGCTGCTCGGAGTCCCCTGCTTGCCGGCGAGGTCGTAGTACCGCTGGCCGCGCTGCGCCTCCGCCTTCGTGATCTTCTGGAAGACGTTCGAGCCGTGGTTCGTGAACTGGAGGAGCACGACCGGGCCGCCGTTCTGCCCGAAGTCGGCGCGCGTGCCGGAGAGCACGAGATCGCCGCCGGTCATCTCCGGGATCGGCCCGTAGCCCGTCTTGCGGGTGGGGAAGTACTTCATCAAGTAGTAGTAGGTGCCGGTGGGCGATATCGCGGAGGCGCCGAGGCAGCCGTTCGCGTTGGGGCAATTCACGACGAGCGTGTGGTTCGGGACCTTCAGCACCTGGTCGTTCGCGGGCACCTTGCCGCCGTACGGCTTGAGCAGGGCGGCGAGCGTGTCCTCCGGGCCCTGGACGAGCGAGTGCTTGATCTCGGTCTTCGTCGCCGGCTTGAGGATCGTCGTCGTCTTGCCGTTCTTGCCCTTGACCTTCACCTTCTTCGTCGTCTTGACCTTCGCCGTCTTGTTGTGGAAGAGGTAGAACGCCTCCGGCTCGCCCTTCGCCGCCTGTTTCTGCACCGAGTCGAGCAGCGTGTAGAGCGACGGCGTGGCGATGGGCACGCCGTTCAGACTCGTCGACGGACCGGTGAGGTCGGTCTCGAAGTCGAACAGCATCAGCTGGGCGGTCTTGCCGATCAGCTTCGCGGCGGCCGACGCGTCGTGGACGCCGGCGAGCTGGATCACGATCTGGTTCGTTCCCTGCACGCGGATCTCCGGCTGTGACACACCGAGCTTGTTGATCCGGTTCTCCATGATCGAGACCGACCGGTTCATGTCGTCCGCGGTGAGGACGTGTCCCTTCGGCGGCACGGCCTTCAGCACGACCTCCAGGCCGCCGCGGAGGTCGAGGCCGAGCGTGGGCTTGCGCTGGATCGGCGAGCCGGGGACGGCGAGCAGGATCGCGCCGGTCAGCGCGGCCAGGATCGCGCCCATCAGGATCAGGTGCTTGCGCCGGTCGCTCACGGGTCTCGGAAGGTTAGCCGTCCCCCTCGGCGGGCGGGACATCGTCGCCGCCCTCCTCGGGGTCTTCCTGCCCCGGCTCGGCCTCCGGCTCGATCACGGCGCCGACGGCGCGCTTGGCGACGCGCACCTCGAGCTGCGGCGCGATCTCGACGATCACGTCGTCCTCGTGGAGCGCGGTGATCCGGCCGTAGATGCCGCCGGCGGTGACGATCTCGTCGCCGACCTCCAGGCTGCGGATCATCTGCTGCGACTGCACCTGGCGCCGCTTCTGGGGGCGGATGAGCACGAAGTAGAGAAAGGCGAACGCGACGATGATGATCAGGAATCCCGGACTGCTCATGAGCGCTCCACGATTGGGGCCGCCAGTCGCGCGAGGGCGTCCGCTCTCCAGCTCTCGAAGGCGCCGCGCTCGATCGCGTGCCTTGCGGCGGCGACGAGGTCGAGTAGGAAGCGCAGATTATGCAGGCTCAGCAGACGCAGGCCCAGGATCTCCTGCTGGTTGACGAGATGCCGGATGTACGCGCGCGTGAACCTCGAGCAGGCCGGGCAGGCGCATCCCTCGTCGAGGGGGCGCGGGTCGCGCGCGAAGCGGGCGTTGCGGAGGTTGAGCCGCCCCTCCCACGTGAGCGCGCTCCCTGTGCGTGCGGTGCGCGTCGGCAGCACGCAGTCGAACATGTCGACGCCGCGCGAGATCACCTCGATCACGCCCTCAGGGTCGCCGATGCCCATGAAGTAGCGCGGCTTCTCCGCCGGCAGGAACGCGGCGGCGTGCGTCGTCGCCTCGAACATCGGGACGCGCTCCTCGCCGACGGAGAGGCCGCCGATCGCGTAGCCGTCGAAGTCGAGCGGCACGAGCTCCTCGGAGGAGCGCGCGCGCAGCTCCGTGTCGAGGCCGCCCTGCGTGATCGCGAAGCGGAGCTGGCCGGGCGCGCGCGGGAGGTCGCGCTGGCGATGCGCCCACACCGTCGTGCGGCGCACCGCCTCCTCGAGCTCCGCGCGTGGGATGCCGATCGGCGCGCAGATGTCGAGGCACATCGCGACGTCCGAGCCGAGCAGCTCCTGGATGCGCGCCGCGAGCTCCGGCGTGAAGCGCTCGGTGCCGCCGTCGTAGATGGAGCGGAAGGTGACGCCGTCGTCGTCGACCGCGAGCAGCGTGTCGCGCAGGGAGAAGACCTGGAAGCCGCCCGAGTCGGTGAGGATCGGGCCGTCCCACCCCATGAACGCGTGCAGGCCGCCGAGCTCCGCGATCAGCTCCTCGCCCGGCCGGAAGTGGAGGTGGTACGTGTTGCCGAGCACGATCGCCGCGCCGAGCGCGTGCAGCTCGTCGGGGTCGACGCCCTTCACCGTGCCCTTCGTACCGACGGGCATGAACGCGGGCGTCGCCACGTCGCCGTGCGCGGTATGGAGCACGCCGGCGCGCGCGGCGCCGTCGCTCGCCTCGAGGGTGAAGGCACTCACAGGATCAGCATCGCATCGCCGAACGAGTAGAAGCGGTAGCGCTCCTCGACGGCGAGCGCGTAGAGCGACCGGGTCTGCTCGACGCCGGCGAACGCCATCACGAGCGCGAGCAGCGTCGAGCGCGGTAGGTGGAAGTTCGTCAGCAGCGCGTCGACGCGCCCGAACTCGAAGCCCGGCGTGACGAACAGCTCGGTGCGGCCGGCGGCGGGGCCGCCGAGGGCGAGCGTCTCCAGGACGCGCACGGTCGTCGTGCCGACGGCGAGCACGCGGTCGGCGCTCTCGATCCGTTTCCAGGCCGCCGGTGCGACCTCGTAGCGCTCGCCGTGGATGCGGTGCTCCTCGAGCCGCTCCTCGTTCACGGGCCGGAACGTGTCGAGGCCGACGTGCAGCGTCACCCGCTCGACGTCGAAGCGGGCGACGAGCTCCGGCGTGAAGTGGAGTCCCGCCGTCGGCGCTGCGGCGGAGCCGGCCTCGCGCGCGTAGACGGTCTGGTACCGCTGCGGATCGGCGAGCGGCTCGGTGATGTACGGCGGCAGCGGCGTCTCGCCCTCCGGTTCCCCGTCGAGGCGCAGGCGCCAGCGGCCCTCGCCGAGGTGCTCGCGCAGCTCGACCCGCCCGTAGCGGCGCCCCGCGCGGAGCCGGCGCGTCGGCCGCGCGAGACCCAGCCATTCCTCTCCGCCGAGCCGCTCCAGCAGCAGCACCTCGCCGCGCGGAGACTCGATCGGAATCCGCGCCGGGACGACCTTCGTGTCGTTCACGACGAGGAGCTCGCCGTGCAGCTCGTGCGGAAGCTCGGAAAAGCGCCGGTGGCGCACCGTCCCGCTCGCGCGCTCGTACACGAGCAACCGCGACTCGTCCCGCCGCGGGGCCGGATGCTGCGCGATCAGCTCGGCCGGCAGCTCGTACTCCAGCTCGGACACGTCCACTGCGCCCACGGTAGACGGCGGACCCGAAACGCGTGCCCGACACCTGGAGATGTCGGGCCGGCCGGTGTCGTCCGGCGGTCGCGATACCGTCGAGCGCGATGGACGACGCAGCCGTGCAGCGCGCGATGGAGCGGATCGCGGGCGCCGCCGAAGCCAGGGCCGAGCCGGCCGCGGTCGATGCGGCGCTCGAGCGCGCGCGTGACCAGGTCGAGGCGTTGGCGGCAGTCGCCGCCGAGCTCGAGTCGAGCCTTCCCTCCCGCGTCGGCGACGCGGTGCAGGACGGCCTGCGCGAGCAGGTGCTCCCGGTCGCGCGCCACCTCGCGGAGGTGCGCGGCCTCATGAACCAGCTGATCCGCCGCCTCGAGCATCTCGAGGGCGACCTCGTCGCCGAGCGGCACGCGCGCGTGGACGACCTCTCGCTCCTCGTCGACCTCATCTCGTCCGGCTGGCGCGGCGTCTCCGAGCGGCTCGGCCGCATCGAACAGGGCCTCGAGCAGAAGGCCGGCGCGGTCGTCTACCGCATCGAACGGCCCGAGCAGCAGACCGGCTAACCGCCCGGCGAGGGCAGGATCAGCTCGAAGCGGCTGCCGAGCCCCGGCTCGCTCTGCAGCTCGATGCGACCGCCGAGCGCGACGGCAAGCTCGCGCGCAATCGCGAGCCCGAGGCCCGTGCCGCCTCCGTCGCGCGACCAGAATGGACGGAAGATGCGCTCGCGCTCCTCGACGGAGATCCCCGGCCCGGAGTCGGCGACGACCACCGACACCGAGGTGCCGTCGGGCGAGCGCGAGAGAGCGAGCGAGATGCGTCCGCCCTCCGGCGTCCAGCGGAACGCGTTCGAGAGGAGATTCGAGATGATCTGGAGCACCCGGTCGCCGTCGGTGACGATCACCGGGTCGGCGCCGAACTCGCGCCGGTAGTCGATCACACGGCGCCGCGCGACCTCGCCGAACGCCGCGTACGCGCGCTCGCACAGCTGCTCCATGTCCACCTCCTCGCGCAACACGGTGAAGCGGTGCGCGTCGAGCTTTGCGAGGTCGAGCACGTCGCCGACGAGCCGCTCGAGCCGGTGCGCCTCCTCGCCGATCACCGCAAGCGACGCGTCGCGCGAGACCGGATCGTCGATCACGCCCTCGAGCAGCGCCGACACGTGGCCGAGGATCGCCGTCAGCGGCGTGCGCAGCTCGTGCGACACCGTCATGAGGAAGCTGCGCGAGAGCTGTTCCGACTCGGCGAGCTTCTTCGCCATGTCGCCGAACCGCGCCGCCAGGTGGGAGATCTCGTCGCTCCCGCGCGGCGTCGGCACCTCGACGCCGTAGTTGCCGCCCGCGACCTCGTCCGCTGCGGCCGAGAGCCCGAGCAGCGGCTCGGTGATCCGCCGCGACAGGTAGACGCCGAGCAGGCCGACGACGACGACACCGCCGCCGAGCGCGATCGCGAGCTGCTCGACGAGCGCGATCCAGCGGCTCCGCAGCTGCGAGACGGGCTTCGCGACGACCATCGCGCCGGCGAGCGAGTTCCCGAGCTTCTCCGGCCGCGCGACGGCGAGGTAGTCCGTGCCGCCCACATGGAGGTCGAACGTGATCGTGCCCTTCTGCTCGAGCTCGCCCGCCGGCACCGTCTCCACCGGCAGCACCGGGATGGCCTGGAAGAGCTGCACGCCGGGTGCGATCGGGACGAAGAAGATCTTGTCGCCGCCGATCGCCTTCTCGAGCGTCTGCAGCTTCACCACCTGTGCGCCCGCCTGCCGCGAGTACAGCTCGACGATCCCGATCGACTCCGCGCGCAGCTCGTCGACGGCGTGGGAGCGCGTGTAGCTCTGGAAGAACCGGATCGCGATCAGCGTGGCGACGAGGCCGGCGAGCAGGACGCCGAGCAGGAACAGCGTCGGCAGCCGGAAGCGCAGCGACCCAAGCATGGGCCGAGGTTACTCTGCTACGCGGCGGGGTTCTCGCGTGCGGGGCTGACCTTGTACCCCACGCCCCACACCGTGACGATCGGCGAGGCGTCGCCGAGCTTGCGGCGCAGCTGCCGGACGTGGACGTCCACGGTGCGCGTGTCGCCCGCGAAGGTATAGCCCCAGACCCGCTCGAGCAGCTGGTCGCGCGTGAGCACGAGGCCGCGGTGGTCGAGCAGCTCCCAGAGCAGGTCGAACTCCTTCGGCGCCAGCTGGATCTCCTGCTCGCCGACGTGCGCGGTGCGGCGGCCGGCGTCGATCACGAGGTCGCCGTGGCGAATGACCGCGCTCTCGCGGTCCCCCCGCTCGGTCGTGGCGCGGCGCAGGATCGCACGCACGCGCGCAACGAGCTCCCGCGGGTTGAACGGCTTCGTCATGTAGTCGTCCGCGCCGACCTCGAGGCCGATGATCTTGTCGACGTCCTCGTCACGCGCGGTCAGCATCAGCACCGGGACGTCGCCGACCTGGCGGATGCGCTTGCACACCTCGACGCCGTCGATGTCCGGCAGCATCAGGTCGAGCACGACGAGCGCCGGCCTCTCCGCCTCGACGAGCTTCAACGCCTCGTTCCCACTCGCCGTCGTGCGGACTGCATAGCCCGCGTTCTTGAGGTACGCCGCGACGAATGACGCGATCGAGGCCTCGTCCTCGACGACGAGCACCGACTGCGGTTTCGTGGCCACCCCGGCCGTTACCCGTTGAACGACGTCGGCGGAGCGACGATCTGGAGCTGCTTCGTCGTCTGGCCCGGCAGCGAGTGGAAGTCGCTGCCGTCGAGCGAGAAGGTTCCGTCCGCGGACGGATTGTCGACGAGCCCGGTGAGCGTGACGGTGCCCGTGCCGATCGCGACGACGTCGACGCCGGAGCCGTAGATGAGGATCGTGTACTTGCCGCCGACGGCCCTGAACTTGAAATCGGTGCCACCCCAGGCCTGCGCGGTGTCGCTCACCTTCGAGTCCTTACGCCAGAGCACGCCCGCGCCGGGCGTCACCTCCGGGCTCGCGCCGTTGTTCGGCGTCGGATCGTCGATGACGATGTGGCCCTGGTCGACGTGGCCGATCGCGGCGCCGGTGATCGTCAGCGCGACGACGGGGACGGTGCCGCTGCGCGGCCCGCTGGCGCCCTTGACGACGAGCGAGCCGTCGCCGGGCGCGGCGAGCATCGCCGAGACCGCCGCAGGGAGCCCCAGCGCGGCAATGCCGACGCACGCGAGAACAATCCGTCGCATGGGCTCAGACTAGCCCTGCTCTCGTGGGCGCGTGTTCAGCGGTCCGTAAAGGTTCTGTGAGGGGTGGCCGGCCGGAAACCCGTCCCGGAGCAGGGAAATCGGGCAGGAACGTCCGCTCCCGGGTCGAAGCTTTGACGCATGGCCGCCGAGTCCACCGCCGTCGTCCTCTGCGAGCGCATCGACGCGCTCGCCGATGCCCTGCGCGCCGTCGGCGTCTCACCCGAGCGTTCGGCGCGCCTGCTCTCCTCCGCCGCCGCGGCCACGATGGCCGCGGTCACGCTCGACGCGCTGCTCGAGGAAGCTCCCCCGGCCGTCGCGCCGCTCGAGCCGATCGCGGCGGTCGAGCCGGTCGAGGCGCCGATTCAGCTCGCCGCGTAGCCGTAGAAGCCGCGGCCGCTCTTGCGCCCGAGCAGGCCTGCGTTCGCCATCGCGACGAGCCGCGCCGGCGGCGCCATCCGCGGCTCGCGTAGCTTCTGCCAGAGCGCCTCGGACGCGTGCACGTGGACGTCGATGCCGACGAGGTCGAGCAGCTCGCACGGGCCCATCGGCCAGCCGGCGCCGTGCTTCATCCCCGCATCGAGATCCTCGGCGCTCACGCGGGCCTCGTCGAGGACGCGGACGCAGTCGTTCAGGAGCGGGATGAGCACGCGGTTGACGACGAAGCCGGGCGTGTCGTGGCAGCGGATCGGATGCTTGCCGAGCTTCTCGCCGAACGCGTAGGCTACCTCGAACGCCGCGTCGGAGGAGCGCTCCGCGCGCACGACCTCGACGAGCGGCATCAGCGGCGCCGGGTTGAAGAAGTGCATGCCGACGACGCGCTCGGGCGACGACGTCGCCGACGCGATCTCCGTCACCGAGAGCGCCGAGGTGTTCGTCGCGAGCACGGCGTCTCCGCCGACGATGCCTTCGAGCGCGGCGAAGAGCTCCTGTTTCGGCGCGAGCTCCTCGACGATCGCCTCGATCACGAGATCGCAGCCGGCGAGCGCCGACAGGTCGGTGGTGAGCGAGAGCCGGCCCACCGCAGCATCGCGCGCGCCCCGCTCGAGCAGGCCCTTGTCCACCTTGCGCGTGAGGAAGTGCGCGATCCGGTCGCGCGCCCGCTCGCCCAGCTCGGCCGTCATCTCGCGCCCGACGGTCTCGACGCCGGCCTCGACGCAGAGCTGCGCGATCCCGGCGCCCATCGCGCCCAGGCCGACGACGCCGACGGTGCGGATCTCCCTCGCCATCGGACGAGACTAACGGTGGCTAGCCGAGGAGGCTGCCGAGACCCTTGGCCACGCCGGCGAGCGTGCCGCCGACCGCGGCCGTCTGCAGCCCCGGCGACGACCCGGCGCCCGTCTCGACGAGGTAGGGCTGGAGCGCGTGCGCGAGCATCGGCAGGGACAGCGACTGGAGCCAGACCTTGCCCGGCCCGGTCAGCTTGACGAGGAAGAGCCCGTCGCCGCCAAAGATCTTGTTCTTGATCCCCGGCACGGTCGAGAGCTCGTACGAGACGCCCGCCTCGACGAGTCCGATGTGCGCCGGGTGCACCTTCATCGACTGGCCGGCCGTGAGGTCGTACTCGCTCAGCTCGCCGGCGAGCTCGACCCAGGCGTGGCCCGCGCCCTCGAGCTTCTGGAGCAGCATGCCGAAGCCGCCGAGCAGCCCCGAGCCGAAGTGCTTGAGATCGAACGCGGTCGTGAGCTCCGTGCCCTCGAGCCCGGCGAGGAAGCCGTGCCGCTGGATCAGGTACGAGCGCCCGGGCCCGAGCGGAACCTGGAAGATCTTGCCGGGCAGGCGCGCCGGAAACGTGACGGTTCCCGGCTGCGTCGTCGAGGCGTACCGGGTCATGAAGAACGTGCTGCCGCCGAAGCTGCGCTTCGCCGCGTCCCACATTCCGTCGGCTCCCGCGAGCGCCGTCGTCGTCGTCAGCTCGACACCCTCGTCGAACCAGCCGAGCTGCCCCGACTCGGAGATGACCGACTCGCCCGGGGTGAGATGCACCTCGAGCACGGGCATGGTGGTGCCGCGAATCACCGCATCCATTGGGCACCCCTATCGGCAGGAGCGCCGACCGCCTTTAGAGCCGCTCCACCACTCCTGCGATCGCCTGGCCGAAGCCGATGCACATCGCCGCGATCCCGTACTTCGCGTCCCGGCGCTCGAGCTCGGACACGAGCGTCGCGGTGATGCGGGCGCCGGTGGCGCCGAGCGGATGGCCGAGCGAGATGCCGCCGCCGTTCGGGTTGACGTCGCCCGCCTCCCAGCGCTCGCCGAGCGCGGTGTCGGCGAGGGTCTGGAGCACGACCGACGCGAACGCCTCGTTCACTTCGATCACCGCCATGTCGTCCCAGCTCAGGCCCGCCTTCGCGAGCGCGCGCTCGCACGCCTGCGGGTTGCCGTGCAGCATCAGGTGCGGGTCGACGCCGGCGATGCCGAAGCCGAGGAAGCGCGCGCGCGGCTCGAGCCCGAGCGCGGCCGCCTTCGCCTCGGACGCGATCAGCACCGCGGCCGAGCCGTCGACGATCTGGCTCGAGTTGCCGGCGGTGATCCGGCCCTCCGGGACGAACGCCGGCTGGAGCGACGCCATCCGCTCCACCGTCGTCTCGCGCCGTACCGCCTCGTCGACCGCGAACCGCGTCCGCGTGAGCGTCGCGGTACCGCCCTCATCCGCCGACGGGATGTCGAGCTCGATCGGGATGATCTCCTTCTCGAAGCGGCCCTCGTCGATCGCGCGCGCCGCGCGCATGTGCGACTCGTACGAGTAGCGGTCGAGGTCCTCGCGCGAGAGGTTCCACTTCTCGGCGATCTCCTCGGCGGAGAAGCCCTGCATCACGATCTCGAAACGCTCGAGCACCGCCTCCGACATCGAGCCGCGGTTCGAGCCCATGGGGACGCGCGACATCATCTCGACGCCTCCCGAGACGACGAGGTCGAGCTGGCCCGACCAGACGGCGGCCGCCGCGTTGAAGTTCGTCTGCATCGAGGAGCCGCACTGGCGGTCGACCGTCGTGCCGCAGACGGAGACGGGCCACCCGGCGGCGAGCGCGACGTTGCGCCCGATGTTCCAGGCCTGCTCGTCGACCTGCGTGACGCAGCCCCACTGGAGATCCTCGATCTCGGCGGGATCGACGCCGTTGCGGCCGACGAGCCCGTTCACGACCCGCGCGGAGAGATCGTCGCCGCGGATGTGCGAAAGCGTGCCGTTGCGCCTGCCGATCGGGCTGCGCACGGCGTCGACGATCAGCGCATCGCTCTTCCACCCGGCCATGCGGTCAACTGTACCGGGCAGGGTTGACCCGGGCGAGGTGCGCGACGGACAATCGACGGATGCTGCGCAAGGACGCGAAGATCAAGCTGCTGCGGGCCGTGCCCCTCTTCGAGCGCTGCTCGAGCCGCGAGCTCCAGGAGCTCGCCGCGCTCGCGGACGAGGTGCAGCTCGCCGAGGGCCGGAACCTCACGACCGAGGGCGCGACCGGCAAGGAGTTCGTCGTGATCGTCGAGGGCTACGCCGACGTGCGGCGGAAGGGCCGCAAGATCAACACGCTCCGCTCGGGTGACTTCCTCGGCGAGATCGCGCTCGTCACCGGCGGGCCGCGGACGGCGACCGTGACCACGACCGCGCCGACGCGGGTGCTCGTGATCACCGCGCGGGCGTTCCGGAGCCTGCTCCGGCGCATGCCGGCCCTCCAGCTGAAGGTGCTCGAGACGCTCGCCGCCCGGCTGCCCGACGAATACGGCTGAAAGCGGCTGAAGGCACGGCTCGGGCGGATATCGTCACGAGCGAGCACAGTCGAGCATGAGGGGAGAACGGCATGGCCGCGACCGCGACCGAACGCAAGCTGCTGATCGACGGCGAATGGGTCGAGACGGGAGAGTGGCTCGACGTGACCTCGCCGTTCTCCGGCGACGTCGTCGGACGCGTCGCGAAGGGCGGTGCGGCCGAGGCCCGGCGCGCGGTCGACGCCGCGGCGCGCGCACTCGATCATCCGCTGCCCGCGCACAAGCGCGCCGAGATCCTCGTCAGGGTCGCGGGGCTGATCGGCCGCCGCCACGAGGAGGTCGCGCGCACGATCTGCGAGGAGGCGGGCAAGCCGATCAAGACCGCGCGCGTCGAGGCGTCGCGCGCGATGTCGACGTACACGTTCGCCGCGGTCGAGGCGCGCAAGCTCGCCGGCGAGATGATCCCGATGGACGCGGCGCAGGCGGGCGAGGGCAAGCTCGCCTTCACGCTGCGCAGGCCGATCGGGATCGTCGGCGCGATCTCCCCCTTCAACTTCCCGTGCAACCTCGTCGCGCACAAGCTCGCGCCCGCGCTCGCCGCCGGCTGCCCGGTCGTCCTCAAGCCGGCGAGCGCGACGCCGCTGTCGGCGCTGCTGCTCGCCGAGCTCGAGCTGGAGGCGGGCCTGCCCGCCGGCTGGGTCAACGTGCTCGTCGGCCCCGCATCCGCGATCGGCGACGTGCTCGTCGAGGACGAGCGGGTCAAGCTGATCACGTTCACGGGCTCCGGCGAGGTCGGCTGGGGCCTGCAAGAACGCGCGCCCCGCAAGCGCGTCAAGCTCGAGCTCGGAAACTCGACGCCGGCGATCGTCGCGGCGGACGCCGACATCGAGAGCGCCGCGGCGAAGCTCGCAGCCAACGCGTTCTCGTTCGCAGGCCAGAGCTGTATCTCCGTGCAGCGCATCTATGTCGAGCGGGCGGTCCACGACGCGTTCGTGCGGGCGTTCGTGCCGAAGGTCGAGGCGTTGACGGTCGGCGACCCGGGCGACGACGACACGGACGTCGGCCCCGTGATCGACGAGGACGCGCGCGTGCGGATCCTCGCGTGGATCGCCGAGGCGGAGGCGTCGGGCGCGACGCTCCTGGCCGGTGGCGAGCAGGGCGGCCTCATCCGCCCCACCGTGCTCGGCGGGGTCGCAGACGACGAGAAGCTGAGCTGCGAGGAGGTCTTCGGCCCCGTCGCAATCGTCAACCCGGTCGACTCGATCGACGAGGCGCTCGAACGCGCGAACGCGACGAAGTTCGGCCTCCAGGCCGGCATCTTCACCGGCTCGATCGACACGGCGCTGCGCGCGGCCGAGGCGCTCGAGTTCGGCGGCGTCACCGTGAACGAGGCGCCGAGCTACCGCAGCGATCAGATGCCCTACGGCGGCATCAAGGCGTCGGGCAACACGAAGGAGGGCCCCGCCTACACCGTCCGGGAGATGACGGAGGACCGGCTCGTCGTCATCCAGCGGTAGCACCATGCGTGCAGTGCGGACGCATGGTGGTCACCGTTTCCCTCTGTCCCAGGCCGACCTGGCCTGGCCCGCCCTGCTCCTTCTGCTCACGGTCGGCACGACCGCGGGCGCCGTCGCCGCGTCGAACGCGCATCACGGCGCCTCGCCGGCGACGACCGTGACGACGACGACCGCGATCACCGTCACCACCACGGCGACGACGACCGAGCCGGCGAGGACGGTCACGGTCACCCGGCCGCCGCCCACCACCACGACCCCGACGACGACGGTCACGGTGCCGGCGGACGGCCTCACCGGCTGGCCGGCCGGCGTAAACGGCTACACCGACGTGCTCGAGTCGATCCCGCTCGCCGCCGGCCGCGCCTTCGCCGTGGCCCGGGCGCGCGCCGCGAAGGCGCACGGGCTGCCCGCCGCCGGCGTCCTCGTCTCGTCGGATTACCCGAGCCTCCACGGCGGCTACTACGTCGTCTTCTCGGGCACCTACCGCTCGAGCGCCGCCGCCGCGGCCGCCCTCGCGTTCGCGCACGCGCGCGGCTTCGCGGATGCCTACCAGGCCCGCGTCGCCCGGTAAGGGCGCACTGGAGCGCCCGCGCGGCGCCGGCTGTTTGCTTCCCGGACAACAAGTGGGGCCACTTTGTAACAACCCGGCCGACGGTGTAGGATCGTTCCGGAACGGGCATGTGGATGCGTCGGAGGCACCCCTTAACCCGTTGTTAACAAAGCGTTGCCGGGAACTTCACAGGAGACGGGCAGACTCGTGATCGAAGAGCAGACACTCCAGCTCCAGCACTGTATGTATCAATACTCACGGGCCATTTACCGGTCGATCAAGGACATGATCGACCCGTACTCCGATCGGGACGTGCAGATCGAATCGCGGCGCGCGGTGCTCGTGTCCTGCGAGCAGACGATGGAACGGCTTGCGAAGGATCCGCTCTATTTCGCGAAGCCCGACCGCGCCCTCTTCCAGGACATCCGCCGCTATTTCCCGATCACCGCGCAGGCGCAGGTGGCCTGGGCCGTCGAGGCCGGCGTCACCGCCGCGACGCAGTTCATCGAGGAGCAGATCGAGGCTGGCGCCCTCGACGGCGGCGTCGCCCGCTGCCGCGCGACCACGCGCAAGGGCAAGCCGTGCCAGCGCACTCCGCTGCCGGAACGCGACTACTGCCCGTCGCACCAGCATCTCGAAGCGAAAGCCGCGGCCTAGCCGGCCGCTTTCCGCCGGCTGTCCACCGTCACGATCCACAGGCACTGCCGTGTAGTGTGATTGACAGGTGTCCCACGACACGGACAAGCTGATTCGCCAGCTCTCGCTCGTCGCGTTTCTGATGGCGGAGCGACGGCCGTTGACAGCCCGCGACGTGAAGTCGAACGTCGAGGGGTACTCCGAGATGTCCGACGAGGCGTTCGCCCGGCGCTTTTACTCCGACCGGGCCGAGCTGCTGTCGCTCGGCGTGCCGCTCCAGTCGCAGCGGGACGAGTTCACCGGCGAGGAGCTCTACACGCTCCGCTCCGAGCAGTACTTCCTGCCCCAGCTCGAGCTCGAGGACGAGGAGCTCGCGGCATTGCAGACGGCGCTCTACCTGCTCGAGGGCAAGTTCGCGTACGCGGAGCCGCTGCGGCTCGCGCTACAGAACCTCGCGCTCGGCCGTCCGGGCTTCGGCGACGTCACGAGCGACACGGCGCTCCGCGTCGAGGTGCTCGACCCCGACTACTCGGTCGAGATGCCCGGCCGCCTCGCGAAGCTCGAGGGCGCGATCTCGAAGCAGCGCACCGTCAAGTTCGGCTACTGGTCGATCTCGCGCGACGTGCACGCGGAGCGCACCCTCAACCCGTACGCGCTCTACAACGATCGCGGCAAGTGGTACGTCGTCGGACGCGACCTCGACCGCGACGCGATCCGCACCTTCCGTGTCTCGCGCATCGAGGAGGACATCAAGTTCGCGACGCGCCGTGAGCGCGACTTCCGCCTACCCACCGACTTCGACGTCAGCGAGCTGCGCGGCCGCCCCGACTGGCAGATCGGCGAGGTCGTCGGCGAGGCGCGCATCGACGTGCGCGGCGACACCGCCTGGTGGGTGCAGCGCGCGTACGGCTCGACCGGCCGGATCGACGACGACGGCGCCTTCGTGACGGACTACTCGTCCGTCCCCGCGCTCGCCGCGTGGGTCCTGCGCCAGGACGGACGGGCGGTTCCGCTCGAGCCGGAAGAGCTGCGGCGCGAGGTGGCGCGCGCGCTCCGCCTGGTCCGCGACGGGCACGACGGGAAGGCGCCCGAGCCGGGCCGCGAGACGTCGAAGCGCGCCGCCGATCCCGCCGTCGACCATCCCGCAGGGCCTGTCGTGCCGGAGCGCTTCGCCGTGCTCCAGTCGCTGCTCGCCTATCTGCTCGCGGCGTGCGGCGAGGAGAAGGACGCGGCGATTCCCGCCGACGACCTGCTCGAGCGCTTCCCGTCGATTCCGGCCGAGGAGCTCGAGGAGCATCTCTCGCTGCTGAATCTCGTCAACTTCGGCGGCGGCTGCTACACGATCTACGCCGAGCTCCGCGAGGGCTCGGTGTACGTTGACAAGGAGCTGTGGGGCGACACGTTCCGCCTCTCGCCGCGACTGACCCCGCTCGAGGCGCGGGCGATCCGGCTCGCGCTCGAATACGTCGGGCCGATGATCGCGGCGGACTCGCACACGACGCTCGGCAAGGTGCGCAAGAAGCTCGAGGACACGTTCGGGCAGTTCGAGAGCGAGCAGGCACCCGAGCCGAACGTCGAGCTCGCAGAGGAGGATCTCGTCTCGAAGCTCGCGCGCGGGATGCGCGAGCACCGGCTCGTCGAGGTCGAGTACCAGAAGGAGATGGACGCGCAGTCGTCGACGCGTCTCGTCGAGCCGTACTCGCTCGAGCGCCAGCTCCCGAACTGGTACGTGCACACGTGGGATCGCACGAGCGGCGCCGAGCGCTCGTTCCGGCTCGACCGCATGCGGAGCGCGAAGCTCATGCGCGAGAAGTTCGAGCCGCGCGAGGGATTCGAGCCGACGCGGTTGCGCGGTGCCCGGCGCGCCCGCGTCCTCTACTCGAAGGAGATCGCGCGCTACGAGATCGAGCGCGGCGCGCGCCGCCTCACGAGCGGCGCCGCGCTGCGGGAGATCCCCGTCGGCAGCGACGAATGGCTCGTCAGCGAGATCCTCTCGAAGCGCGGCGAGGCCGTGCTGCTCGAGCCCGAGGAGCTGCGCTCCCGCATCGCCGCCCGTGCGCGCGAGCTCGCGAAAGAGCTCGGCGTCGAGCGCCTGCGCGCCCGCGCCTGAACTAGCCTGCGGGCAGCGACAGCGTGAACACCGTGCCGCCGCCGGTCTGCGCGCGGACCTCGACCGTGCCGCCATGCGCCTCGGCGATCGAGCGGGCGATGAACAGCCCGAGCCCCGTGCCGGGCTTCGAGCTGCCGGGCAGCTTCGCGCGGCCGAACTTCTCGAAGATCAGCTCCTGTTGCTCGAGCGGGATCCCCGGCCCGCGGTCGGCGACCGCGATGCGCACGAACCCGTCCTCCGTGTGGGCGGTCACCTCCACCTCCCCGCCCTCGGCCGAGTACTTGACCGCGTTGTCGATCAGGTTCGTCAGCACCTGGCGCAGCCGCTCGCGGTCGCCGTGCACCGTCGGCACCGGCTCCGGGAGGAGCGCGTGGACGAGCACCTCGGCCTGGCCGAGCATCGCGCTCACGACGGCGTCCTCGACGAGCCGCCTCAGGTCGACCACGTCGAACGAGTAGCTGAACGTCCCGGCGTCGATCCGCGACGTGTCGAGGACATCGCCCACGAGCACCGCGAGCCGCTCGGCCTCGCGAACGATCAGCCCGAGCAGGACGTCCCGCTGCTCCGCGGTCAGCTCGTCGTGGCGCTCCTGGAGTGTGCGCGCGGCGCCCATCACCGCGCTCATCGGGCTGCGCAGCTCGTGCGAGACGAGCGAGACGAAGTCCGCGCGCAGCGCCGACAGCTGCCGCAGCTCCTCGACCGTGGCGCGCTCGGCCTCGTAGGCGCGGATGTTCTGCACCGCGGTGGCGACGAGCCCGCCGAGCAGCGCAACGAGCTCCACCTCCTCCGCCGAGAAGGCGTCGACAGCCTCGCGGGAAAGCGAGAGCATCCCGATCGGACGCGACCCGACGAGGAGCGGCGTCACGAGCTCGCTGCGCAGGCCGAGCTCGACGAGCCGCTCATCCTCCGGAAACGCCGCCTCGGCGAGATCGCGGCGAACGACGATCTGCCCGTCCAGCACGCGCTCGAGCACGGAGCCGCGCAGCGGGCCGACGCTCCCGGGCGGGAAGAGGTCGCGCGCGCCGCGCCCCGCCGTCGCGATCGTCGTCGCCGACTCGTCGTCGACGAGCACGATCGCCGTCCGGTCGAACGGAACGACCGCGCTCAGCTCCTCGATGAACGCGCCGAACGCCGCCTCCATCTCGAGCGACGAGCCGAGGGCGCGGGCGCAGCGATTCGCAGCCTCGAGCGCGTCGACGTGACGCTCAGACACCGCGCTCGTCCAGACGTGCGAGCGCCCACGCCGCGTGCTCGCGGAGAAGCTCGTCCTCGTGCTCGGCGTACTCCTCAACGACGGCCCGCTCCTCGGCGCCCCCCGTGTTCCCGGCTGCGACGAGCGCGTTCCGCCGCAGCCAGCGCATGTCGTTGCGCGGCACGTAGAGACGGTCGTAGCGGCGGCCGAGTGCCTCCTCGTCCGCGCGCAACCAGTCGACGAGCGAGACATGCGGCTCGTCGGCGGCCGCCGGCTGGCGGTGGGCGCGGCGCTTCTCGACGCCGCGGTTCCACGGGCACACGTCCTGACAGATGTCGCATCCGTACACCTGCGCGCCGATCGCTGCGCGGTACTCCTCCGGAACCGGCGCGGCCGCCTGCGTCCAGTACGAGAGACAACGGGTGGCGTCGAGCGTGCCCGGCTCGTCGAGCGCGCCGGTCGGACACGCCTCGATGCAGAGGCGGCATGAGCCGCAGTCGAGGTCGAGCGGCGGCGTCGGCTCGAGCTCGACGTCGGTGACGAGGGTGCCGAGCACGACCCAGGAGCCGTGGCGCTGCGTGATCAGCAACGTGTTCTTCCCGTAGAAGCCGACGCCGCTGCGTGCCGCCGCCTCGCGATCGACGTGCTGGTTCGCATCGACGAGCACGCGGTAGCTCGGCGTTCGCCTGCGACGCCGTTCAGAGCCCCCGCCGGCTTTGCCGACGGGGACGTCGAACTGTTTGCCGAGCTCGCGGCCGAGCGCGTCGAGCTTCTCGCGCAGCTCCGCATACGCGTCGTGCCACGTGTAGCGCGGCAGGCGCCCGTGGCCTTGCGGCCGCTCCGGCTCCGGCGCGTAGTAGCAGAGCGCGGCGGAGACGACCGTGCGCGCGCCGGGCAGCAGCGCCTCCGGATGGCAGGACTCCTCGGGCCGCGCCATCGTGAACTTCATGTCGGCGAACAGGCCGCGCGCGCGACGGTCGCGGATGTGACGCTCCGTGTCGGCGTAGGGCTCGGCGGGGGCTGCACCGACGGCGTCGAGCCCGAGCGCGAGGGCGAGTTGCTGGAGTTCCGCGGGCGTCACGTCGATAGTCTGCCGCGCGTGAAGGCAGTTCGTATCCACGAGGACGGCGGGCCAGAGGTGCTCGTCCTCGAAGAGGTGCCCGATCCGGTGGCCGCGCCGGGCGAGGTGCTCGTGCGGCTGCGGGCCTCGGCGCTCAATCACCTCGACATCTGGATCCGCAAAGGGCTTCCTTCGGTGCCGAAGCCGCGCATCCTCGGCGCGGACGGCGCCGGCGTCGTCGAGGCGCTCGGCGAGGGCGTGACCGGCTTCGAGCCGGGACAGCCCGTGGTGCTCAACCCCGGCCTCGAGGCGGGCCACGGACGGATCCACGTGATCGGGGAACACGGCGACGGCACGAACGCGGAGCTGATCGCGGTGCCGACGGAAAGCGTCTATCCGCTCCCAGGCGGGCTCTCGTTCGAGGAGGCGGCCGCTTTCCCGCTCGTGTTCGAGACGGCGTACCGGATGCTCGTCACGCGCGCGCGGCTCCAGCCGGGCGAATGGGTGCTGCTGTGGGGGATCGGCAGCGGCGTCTCGACGGCGGGGCTCGCGCTCACGAAGGCGCTCGGCGCGAACGCGATCGTCACCTCCTCGAGCGACGAGAAGCTCGCGCGGGCGCGCGAGCTCGGCGCGGACGCCACGGTCAACCATGCGACCGGCGACGTGAAGGCGGCCGTGCGCGAGGCGACGGGCGGCCGCGGCGCCGATGTCGTCGTCGACCATGTCGGCGAGGCGACCTGGCGCACGTCCCTCGACATCGCCGCGGTCGAGGGGCGCATCGCCGTCTGCGGCGCCACGAGCGGGCCCAACCCGCCGGCCGCGCTCCATCGCGTCTGGTGGAAGCAGCTGACGATCCTCGGCTCGACGATGGGCACGAGGGCCGACTTCGAGGCCGTCTACGACCTGATCGCCGACGGCCGCGTCCGGCCGGTCGTGGACGAGGTGCTGCCGCTGGCGGAGATCCGCAGCGCGCACGCGCGCCTCGAGGCCGGCGAGCAGCTCGGCAAGATCGTGCTCCGCATCCCCGAATAGCGGCTCGCTCTTAGCCGATTCTCAGCCTGCGCACACGAGGCTCTTAGCGCGGGCCGGTTTCCTGGGGTGACATCCAACCGACCGAAGGAGCGTCCCCGTTGTCCCCCACCGCCGCCATCATCGCCTTCACCGTCCTCGACCTCGCCGCGATCTCAGCGTTCGCCACCGTCTGCGTCTTGCCCTTCAGGCTCGGCCTTCGGCCGGCCGCCTCGGTCGCGCAGATCCCGGTCGACCGCCTCGCGCCGGAGCGCCACGCCGCCGCGTGGTCCGGGCAGCCTGCCGCCTGACGCGGTCTAACCGAAGCCGAGGATGAACTTCGCGTCCTCGGACATCCGGTCGGGCGTCCAGGGCGGATCGAAGGTCAGCTCGAGCTCGACGTCCTCGACGCCCGGAACCTCGCGCGCCACCCGCTCGATGTCGCCGGCGATCAGCGGGCCGGCGGGGCAGCCCATCGAGGTGAGGCTGTAGGTGAGCTTCACCTTCGCGCCGTCGATCTCGACCGTGTACAGCAGCCCGAGGTCGACGATGTCCATGCCGAGCTCGGGATCCTCGACCTGGCGGAGCGCTTCGAGCATGTCGTTCTCGGTGGGCACGATTCCGAGTGTAGCCGCCGCGGCTCTACCATTCGCCCGTGCTCACGGCGGTGACCGTCTCGGTGATGAACGGCGTCCTGCTCGCCTCGGCCGTCGTGCCGCCGCTGATCGTCGGCGTCCTCTGCTGGTTCTTCTTCCGTGCCGCGCGCCGGAACGACGAGCGCGAGCGGCGGCCCGACGGCCCCTAGACCCGTGCCCGCTCCGCGGCCGAGAGGACGAGCTCGGCGACGGCACGGGTCGCGTCGTCCGCGTTCTCGTTCTCGATCACCGGCACGCCCTCGCGCTCGGCCCGATCGACGATCACCCGCTGCAGCCGGCGGATCTCGGCGAAGCGGTCGAGGTATCGCGCCATCGGCCGCTCCGTGCCGCTCTCGCGCGTGAAGAAGTGCTGCGCGTGCGCGGTCTCGTCCTCGATCTTCAGCACGCACGCGGTGGCGAGCGCATGTCCTTCGAGCTCCGGCAGCAGGCCGGGCACGAGGTGCACGCCCTCGAGCACCATCGACCAGCCCTCCCGCAGCGCGCGCTCGATCGAAGCGCGGACGCCGACGAGGACCTGGCTTGCCTGCTCGAGGAAGCCGGCGACGAGCGGGTCGTCCGCGCCGGGCGCCGCGTCGGCCGCCTCGAAGCTCGAGTAGTGGATCGACGGCATGAACTCGTGTGAGAAGAACGCGCGCATCGTCTCGCGGACGAAGTCGGTCGAGGTGACGCGTGTGATCCCGAGCCGGTACGCGATCTCGGTCGCGACGGTCGACTTGCCCGTGCCGGTCGCGCCGCCGACGAGGATCACGAGCGGCAGCTCGAGCTCGCGCAGCTCCTGGTAGCGGCGCAGCTGCCGCACGGCCTCGCCGCCCTCGGCCTCGCCGAGGCTCTCGACCGCGAGCGCGTCGAGCCGTCCCAGCTCGACGACGTCGCTGCCGCGCGCCGCGAGATCGTCGCCGACGCGCCGCGCGAGCGCGTACGCACGGTCGGGCGCGACGCCGACCGCCATCAGCGCCCGCGCCATCAACCCGCGCGAATACGGAAGCCCGTGCTCGCCGCCGAGCGGCAGCGGCATGATCCGGCGCGGCTCCGTCATGCGCGCACGCCCGCCGGAACGAGCCCGAGCACGAGCTCGTCGAGACCGTCCGCGACGACGTCGTTCGCGGCAAAGACGATCTCGACGCCACGTTGAAGAGCGGTCTCGACGACGACGTCGATCGCAGCCGCCTTCAGCTCGACGAGATACACGTCCGCGTCCACCCGTTCCAGCTCCGCGCGCAGCGCGTCGCGGCCGGCGAGGTTGCGCGAGACGTGGACGACGTCCGCGTCGAGATGACCGGTGGGCGCCGGCCCCGTTGTGAAGACGGCGGCGCGGCGGCCGCGCAACGGCTCGGCGGGGCGCAGGCGGAGCTCGGCGCGCACGACGGGGATGTCCTTGAGCTCGCGGATCGACCCGTGATCGGCGCCGCCGGTATCGACGACGAGGTCGGAGACGAGCACGCGATAGGCGTTGAGGCCGTCGCGGACGTCGTGGTCGCCGTTCGTGACGAGGATGCGCGCGTCGGCAGCCACGGGCGGCAGCGCCGCGCCGCTGCCGTCGAGCACGAGCAGGTCGGGGTCGAGCGTCGCGGCAACGCGAACGCCCTCGAGCACGTTCGAGTAGACGGTCGCGCCCGCGAGGCCGCCGCCCGCGCGCCGGCAGCCGACGGTCGGGACGCCGGCGAACAACGCGGTCTCCAGGTAGTCGGACGCCGCGTGTCGGCCCGCGCGCGAGAGCGCAACGAGCTCGTCGAGCGACGGCGCCGTCGCGCACAGCTCGGGCTCGGGCGGCCCGCCCCGCCCCATCGAGACGACGACGACGTCGCGGCTGTGCGCCAGCAAACGGGCGACGTGCCCGGTGACAGCCGTCTTGCCGACGCGCTTCCCCGTGCCGATCACCGCCAGCGACGGGAGCGGCGACTCGTGCAGCGGCGGCGGGTCGAAGCGGAAGTCCGCACCCTCGTACTGGAGGCCGAGCGCGAGCGCGCGCGACACCCACAGGAGGCGCTCGCGCGGTCCAAGCACGGGCTCGTCGGAAAGGTCGACGACGAGCTCCGCCTCGACGTCGTCGAGCGCCGACACGAGCGGCACGCCGTAGTCGTCGCCGCCGCGCAGCTTCTCCGTGCCGCCGACGAGCAACGCTCCGACGACCTCGTACGGCAGCGCGGCGAGCGCGTCACGCACCACCGGCGCGTAATGCTCTCCGTCGATCAGCACGAGCGCCCTCAGCGTGTGGTCACCTCGCCCTCGATGCGGCTCGTGTACTTCTCGAAGGTCTTCGTCTCGGTGGAGAACTGGATGATCCGTTCCTGATCGTGGAACGGGTGCTTGCGCCAGACGTCGACGTGCGTTCCGTCCACCTCGATCACGTTGTAACAGGGCCGGCCGTTTCCCCTCAGGCGGGCAGACGACACCGTGCCGGCGTTGACGACGAACAGGTCTTCGAGCCGCCACGCGTACGGCACGTGCTTGTGCCCGCAGAGGACGAGATCGACGCCGGCCCGCTGCAGGCACTCGAGCGCGTCGCCGGCGTCGTTGACGATGTTGCGCTCGCGCCCCGTGCCGGGCACCGACAGCAGGTGGTGGTGGAGCACGAAGACCCGCAGGTCCGCGGGCGGCGCGAACTGCTCCTCGATCCACCCGTAGCGCCCTCGGCCGATCTGGCCGTTGTCGAGATCCGGCTCGGTCGAGTCGACGGCGACGATCGTCGCGCCGCCGACGCGCAGCACGGAGTTGCGGTCGCCGAACAGCTCCTCGAAATGGACGTAGCCGACGTTGCGCGAGTCATGGTTGCCCGGGATCACGACCATCGCCTCGCACGTGAGCTCGTTGAGGTAGCGCTTCGCGAGCGCGTACTCGTCCTTGAACCCGTTCGACGTGAGGTCGCCGGAGACGACGACGACGTCCGGAGCGAGGTCGTTCACCTCGGCGACGGCACGCTCGAGCAGGTTCGGCAGGAAGAACTGCTGCCCGCAGTGGAGATCGGAAAGCTGGACGATCGTGAACGGTCGGCCGTTCGTCCCCTGGAGCATGCGCAGAGTCTAGGCGCCGCGCGCGGCTAGAACACCCACCGAACCGGGTAATAGAGCGCAGCGGCGACGAGGCCGGCCGCCGGCAGCGTCAGCACCCACGCGACGACGATGTTGCCGGCGACGCCCCACTTGACGGCAGAGAACCGCCGTGTCGCGCCCGCCCCCATCACCGCGCCGGTGACGACGTGGGTCGTCGAGATCGGAAAGCCGAACAGCGTGCCGAGGTAGAGGGTCGAGCCGGCGGACAACTGGGCCGCGAAGCCGTGCTCCGGCTCCATGTTGTAGATGCGCTGCCCGAGCGTCCGGATGATCCGCCAGCCACCCGCGTACGTGCCGGCGCCGATCGCGAGGCCCGCGGCGATCTTCACCCAGGTCGGGACGTAGAAGTGCGAGATGTTGCCGTTCGTGTAGAGGGCGAGCGCGATCACGCCCATCGTCTTCTGCGCGTCGTTCGCGCCATGCGTGAACGCCACCCAGGTGCCGGACAGCAGCTGACCGGTGCGGAAGCCGCGGTTCGCGACGCCCGGCGTGAGGCGGAAGAAGACGCGGTAGATGACGACGATCAGCACGAAGGCGCCGGCGAAGCCGATCACGGGCGACGCCGCCCCCGGCAGCACGACCTTCTGCCAGACGCCGGCCCACTGCACGCCGCGCGTGCCGGACTGGACGAACGCCGCACCGATGAGCCCGCCGATCAGCGCGTGGGTCGAGCTCGACGGCAGGCCGAGCCGCCACGTGACGAGGTTCCACGCGATCGCGCCGATCAGCGCGGCGAGCACGGTCTTCTCCGTGGCGAGCCCCGTGTCGATGATCCCCTGCCCCACCGTCTTCGCGACCGCCGTCGTCACGAACGCGCCGGCGAGATTCGCCGCCGCGGAGACGGCGACCGCCGGCCGCGGCGAGAGCGCGCGCGTGCCGACCCACGTCGCCACGTAGTTCGCGGTGTCGTGGAAGCCGTTCGTGAAGTCGAAGCCGATGCCGGCGACCACCACGATGGCGAGCAGCAGCGTCCCGCCGGTCATGCCGACTCAGCGGTTCTTCACGAGAATCGCTTCGAGCACGTCGGCCGCGTTCTCGCAGGCGTCGACGGCCTCTTCGAGCTGCTCGTAGATGTCCTTCCAGCGGATGAGCGTCAGCGGGTCGACCTTGCCGGTGAACAGCTCGGCGATCGCGGCGCGCGTGATCCGGTCGCCCTCGTCCTCCAGCTCGCGGAGCTCGATCAGCTGGCGGCGCGAGTCCTTGAACCCCTCGAGCTGGTTGATCGCCTCGGCCAGCTTCTCGGCCGCCTGGACGATGATCCGCGCCTGCCCGTGTGCCGGGTCGCGGACGTCGCGCACCCCGTAGCTGACGATCTTGCCCGCCGCCTCGTCGACGTGGTCGCAGATGTCGTCGAGCACGCCGGCGAGCCGGTACATGTCGTCCCGGTCGAACGGCGTGACGAAGGTGCGGTTGAGCAGGTCGACGACCTCGTGTGTGAGCCGGTCGCCCTCGTGCTCGAGCTCCTTGATCCGGCGCGCCCGCTCGTCGCTCCCCTCGGGGAAGCGCTCCAGCAGTTCGATGAGGGCCTGGGAGATCGCGACGGTGTTCGCGGCGGCGCGGTTGTAGAGGTCGAAGAACTCGCGCTTCTGCGGAATGAGGCTGATCCGGGCCATCCGCACGGTTGTTTACCAGTTAGCAACAACCGTCGCCGTCCGACCGTCCAGCTACCGTGGCTTGCAGATGGGGCTCGACACCCCTGTTTTTCAGGTGTACCGGGGAACCGAGCCGCCGCGTTTCGCCAGCCAGGCGGAGCTCGAGTGCGCGAAGGTCCTGGACTACTACGGCGTGCCGTGGCTGTACGAGCCGACGACGTTCATCCTCGAGCAGGCCGAGGACGGGCGCGTCACCGAGGCGTTCGCGCCGGACTTCTACCTGCCCGACCAGGAGCTGTACGTCGAGATCACCGTGATGAAGCAGTCGCTCGTCACCCGCAAGAACCGCAAGCTGCGCAAGCTGCGCGAGCGCTATCCCGACGTGAAGATCAAGCTCTTCTACAAGCGCGACCTCGAGCGCCTCGCCCAGCATTTCAACCTCGACCTCGTGTCCTCGTAGCGGGAGCGACGCCGCGGACCCTCGCATCGGGGAGGTCTACCTGTCGGCTGCGGAGCTCGCGACCCGCGTCGGCGAGCTCGGGGCGGAGATCGGCCGCGACTACGCGGGCCGGGAGCCGATCCTCGTCGGCTCGCTGAAGGCGAGCGTCGTCTTCATCGCCGACCTCTCGCGCGCGATCCCGATTCTCCACGGGCTCGACTTCGTCGAGCTGGCCGGATACGGCAGCTCGCAGATGGGCGGCCACGAGCAGATCCGCGTGCTCAAGGACCTCGACGCGGACATTCTCGACCGCGACGTGATCGTCGTCGAGGACGTGATCGACACCGGACTGACGCTGAACTACCTCGTGCGGACGTTCGAGCTGCGACGGCCGCGCTCGATCGCCGTCGCGACGTTGCTCGACCGGCCGTACCGCCGGCTCGTCGAGGACATCCCCGTCCGTTACGTCGGCTTCGTCGTCCCCGACGAGCTGTTCGTCGGCTACGGCTTCGACCTCGACGAGCGCTGGCGTCAACTGCCCGACCTGCGCCTGATCCAGCTCGGCGGCACCGTCCTCCCGACCGAGATTTAGGCTAATCTAACTTTCGTGGGAATCACCCTGTCGGAGGGCCTCGAGCCCTCGCGAGTGCGCGGCCAGCGCGCGCTTCGAGCCGTGGGCCCGCTTCGACTTCTCCCCTTCCTCGGCCCGGCCTTCATCGCGTCGATCGCATACATCGATCCGGGCAACTTCGCCACGAACATCGCCGGCGGCTCGCGTTACGGCTACACGCTCGTCTGGGTGATCGTCGCCTCGAACCTGATGGCGATGCTCGTGCAGGGCCTGTCGGCGAAGCTCGGCGTCGCGACAGGTCGCAACCTCGCCGAGGTCTGCCGCGACGAGCTGCCGCGCCGCGTCACGTACGGGCTCTGGGTGCAAGCCGAGCTGATCGCGATCGCGACCGACCTCGCCGAGTTCCTCGGCGCAGCGATCGGCCTGCATCTGCTCGTCGGGATCGGGCTGCTGCCGGCCGCGTTCGTGACCGCAGTCGGTGCCTTCCTCATCCTCGGCCTCCAGCGGTTCGGCTTCCGCCCCTTCGAGGCCGCCATCGTCGGGATCGTGATGGTGATCGGCGCCTGCTACGTCGCCGAGCTCTTCTATGCGCACCCGAACCTGAGCGCCGTCGCGCACCACGCGGTCGTGCCGCAATTCGAGGGCAGCGGTTCGGTGGTGCTCGCCGTCGGGATCCTCGGCGCGACCGTGATGCCGCACGTTATCTGGCTCCACTCGGCGCTGCTCCAGGACCGGATCCGGCCCGAGAACGACGAGCAGGCGCGCCGGCTCGCGCGGTTCACGTTCATCGACGTCCTGATCGCGATGACCGTTGCCGGGCTGATCAACGTCGCGATGCTCGTGATGGCGGCGAGCACGTTCTTCCGCAGCGGGCTGCATCACGTCGAGTCGCTCGAGGCGGCGCACCGGACGCTCGTGCCGCTGCTCGGCGGGGCCTCGAGCGCCCTGTTCGCGATCGCGCTGCTCGCGTCGGGCCTTTCCAGTTCCGCGATCGGCACGCTTGCCGGCCAGGTCGTGATGCAGGGCTTCATCCGCCGCCGCATCCCGATCTTCGTGCGCCGGCTCGTGACGATGATCCCGGCCTTCATCGTGATCGCCGCCGGCGCGAACCCGACGCGGACGCTCATCCTCAGCCAGGTGATCCTGTCCTTCGGCATCCCCTTCGCCCTCGTACCGCTCGTGCGCTTCACGTCGAGCCGCGAGGTGATGGGTATTCTCGTCAACAAGAAGCCGACAACCGTCGCGGCGATCGGCGTCGCCGGGATGATCATCGTCCTGAACGTCTATCTGCTCGTGCAGACGTTCGGCGTCGCGTGAACGACGGCGACCCGGTCACAGACCAGGTCGCGGATTCATGCCCTTACGGGAGATACCCGATCGGGTCGACGGGAGTTCCGTTGACCCTCACTTCGAAGTGCACGTGCGGCCCCGTGCAGAAGCCGGTGCAGCCGGAGTAGCCGATGATCTGGCCCTGCGCGACGTTCTCGCCGCACGTGGAGGCGATGCGCGACTGGTGGGCGTAGGCGGTGGCGAGGCCATTGTGATGGTCGATCACGACGAGGTTGCCGTAGCCCTCCTCCCAACCGCAGTAGATGACGGTGCCGGCCGCGGCGGCATGAATCGGCGTGCCGGTCGGGACACCGATGTCGATGCCGGGGTGCAGCGTCCCCCAGCGCATCCCGAACGGACTCGTGATCGGACCGGAGACGGGCCAGATGAATCCGGCGGCCGACGGCGTTGCGGCCACGCCGGCCGTGCCCTGGCCGTCCGCAGCCTGGAGCTTCGCCGCGATCGCCGCGCTCGCGGCCTGAATCGCCGCCGACTCGTTGATCGCCTCCTGCTCCTGCGCCTTCGTGGCTGCGAGCGCGCTCGACTTCCCCGCGCGCGTCGTCGCCAGCGTGCTCTGGCTCGAGAGCAGCTCGCCGCGCAGGATCGCCTGCTGCTGCGCGCGTGCACTGATCACGCGGGTCTCGTCCTGGACGCTCGCCCGCACCTTCAACGTCTTCGCGCGCGCGAGCGTGACCGCGTGCTGCGCCGTCGCGACCTGCGTCGCGACCTTCTTGTCCTGCGCAGCGATCGCGCCGAGATAGTCGAATTCGTCGAGCACGTCCTTGAAGCTCCGAGCGGCGATGAGGACGTCGACCGTCGACGGGTTGCTCTGCTTGTAGATGGCGACGAGCCGCAGGTCGAGCCGGTGCACCGAGATCGCATACTCGCGCTGGAGGTCGCGGAAGCGGACGGTCTGGAGGTGGTAGAGCTGATTGAGCTTGTGCAGGCGGCGCTGGTGCAGTCTCACGTCCGCCTGAAGGGACGAGAGCCGGCTCGCGACGTCGCCGACCTTCGTCTCGAGCGACTGGATCTGGGTCGTAAGGCCGCCGATCTGCGAGTTGAGGGTCGACTCGCGCACGTGTGCCTGGGCGATCGTGGCCTGGAGCGTGACGAGCTTCGCGTCGAGCGTCGCCTTCTGCTTCCCGAGGCCGTCGCCGGCGAGCGCGGGCGTCGTCGTTGCCAACGCGAGGACGAGCAGAAGCAGGACGCGCCGCGCCATGGTGAAAGGAGTTCGCCGACGGCGCGGCCGTCCCTGCCCTTCAGCGGCTGCTGGAGACGCGCTCCTGGCGCCCTTCGGCCCGCGGCTCGAGCGCGCGCAGCGTCTCCGCGGCCCGCCGGCGCAGCGGGCCGAGCTGCTCCCGGTAGTCGTCGTCCGACACCTTCCCCGTGCGATGGTCGAACTCGAGCTCCTTCAGGGCGTCGAGTGCACGGTCGCGCTCCTCGACGAGCACGAGTCGTCGTTTCTCGAGCGCGCCCGGCTCGTCGAGCCGGTCGTCCGCCGGCGCGGGCTCGCGCAGGAACGGGCGCGCGACGAAGAGGACGACGAGCACGGCCAGGACCGCGCCGAGAACGAGCGCGTATGCCATCAGACCCTCGCGGCGGCCGTACCCGGCTCGTAACGCTCGGCCAGCCGCCGCTGCTCGACCGCGTCGGGCCACATCGCGACGAGCGAGCCGAAGACGAACAGGAAGCCGGCAGCCCAGACGAGGTTGACGAGCGGCTTCACGAGCACCTTCAGGAACAGCGTCCCGTTCTTGTCGAACTCGTCGGCAATCGTGAACACGTCGCCGAGGTTCCGCGGGTCGTGGTAGATCGCGACGTCGTTGCCGAAGTCGCCCTCGACCGGGAAGAAGCTCTTGCCCGGGTGCAGCGTCGAGATGTGCGACCCGCCGCGATAGACGTCGACGATCGCGCTCGTCGTCTGCGAGTTCGACTGCTGCGTGTTGAACAGCGACCGGTACGTGAGGGTGTAGCCGGCGACCTGCATCGACTGGCCCGGCTTGAGGCCCTTCTCGCGAATCGTCTGGTACGCGCTCGACCCTGCGATCCCGATCGCAAGGAGGAGTATCGACGCGTGAACGACGTAGCCGCCGTAGCGACGCCGGTTGCGCGACACGAGGCGCGTGAGCGAGCCGGTCGCACGCGTGCCGCGCACGAACTCCAGCACGATCGATGCGAACACGAACGCAGAGAACGTGTATGCGAGCAGACCCGGCGTCGACGTGCCGAGGCCGACCGCGATCAGTGCTACGCCGGTGACGACGGCCGCCACGGCCGGAATCACGAACGTCTTCCCGAGTGCGCGTAGCGACGCACGCCGCCACGCGACGAGCGGCCCGATCCCCATCAGCAGCAGCAGCGGCAGCCCGAAGCTGTGGAGGAAGAAGTCGTAGTACGGCTTCGACACCGACCGCGTCTCGCCGCGCACCGCCTGCGTCAGCAGCGGGAACATGACCCCCCAGAGGATCGTCAGCGCCAGCGCGACGAGCAGCAGGTTGTTGTAGAGGAACGTCGCCTCTCGCGAGACGAGCGACTCGAGCTTCGTCCGCGCGCGCAGCAGCGGCAGCCGGATGTAGATCAGGCCGACGGAGAAGACGACGCAGATGACGATGAAGCCGAGGAACCAGCCGCCGATCGAGCTCTGCGAGAACGAGTGGATCGAGTTGACGACGCCCGAGCGCGTGAGGAAGGTGCCCAAGATCGAGAGGTTGAACGCGAGCGCGACGAGCACCATGTTCCAGACCTTCAGCATCCCGCGCTTCTCCTGGATCATCACGGAGTGCAGGAACGCCGTCGCCACGAGCCACGGCATCAGCGCCGCGTTCTCGACCGGATCCCACGCGTAATAGCCGCCCCAGCCGATCTCGACGTACGCCCAGTGCGCGCCGATCAGCTGGCCCACGCCGAGGAACGTCCACGCCGCGAGCGTCCAGCGGCGCGTCGCGACGATCCAGCGCTCGTCCGTCCGGCGCGAGAGGAGCGCGCCCATGCCGAACGCGAACGGGATCGTCAGTCCCACGTAGCCGAGATAGAGCAGCGGCGGGTGCGCGAGCATGTACGGGTTCTGGAGGCTCGCCACCATGCCGGCGCCGTCGGCGGGCGCGGGCGCCTTGTCGAACGGGCTCGAGACGAAGCAGAGCATGAACGCGAAGAACGTCGCCACCCCGCCGAGCACAGGCACGACCCACGCGATCAGCTCACGCGAGCGGCGGTTCAGCCAGACGGCGAGCGCTGCGTAGCCGCTGAGCACGACGAGCCACAGCAGCAGCGATCCCTCCTGTCCGCCCCAGAACGCCGAGAGCGTGTAGCCGAGCGGTAGCGAGCGGCTCGTGTGCTGGGCCACGTAGACGAAGGAGAAGTCATGTCGCGCGAGCGCGATCAGGAGCACGGCCGCCGCGACGAGCGTCGTCCCGAACGCGGCGATCAGCGCGTTCTGCGCGGACAGCGCGAGCCGGCGGCGCCGACGGTACGCCGCGAACGAGCCGCCGACGAGCGCATACACGACGAGCCCGAAGCTGAGCAGGAGCGCGACGCGGCCGAGAGCGGCCACTAGGTGCTGGACTTCGTCTTCGCCGGCGCGTACTTCGAAGGGCACTTCGTGACGAGCGAGCCGTTGTCGCCGACGAAGACGCCGTCCTTGACTCGGCCGGTGAGGACGACGTGGCGGCCGGTCGCGAACAGGTCGGGGACGCTGCCGTGGTAGACGACGGGAACCCGTGCGGCCGAGTTGCCGGTGACGTCCATGAGGACGAAGCGCAGGCCGCCGGCGGAGTGCGAGTCGCCCACGGTCTTGCCGACGACGGTGCCGACGAGCGCGACGTGTCCGGTCTGGCCCGCGAGAGCGCTCGGGGCCAGCTGGGTCGTCGCATTGCCTGCGATCGCGGTGTAGAGGATGAAGACCGCCAGGAGGGCGGCCACGGAGAGCGCGATCACGAGGCGGGCCGGGCTCCGCTTCACGCCGGGAATCCTACCCTGGGGCCGGTGGGCCGAGCTTCGTCTGAATCGATACTTAACGTTCGGACGCTTGCCGGTCGCCGGCGGCGACCCGCCTGGGCGGGACGCGGTAGCCGTGCTCGTGACAGAGCGAGCCCGGCGATTCCTCGGTGAGCGCGTCGCAGTAGCCCTTCCCGTACGCGGCCCGCATGAAGGCAGCGACCACGTCGAGGTTCCATTCCGAGATCTCCGAGGCCTCCCGCCAGAGGTCGGTCAGGCGGAGATCGATGTCCAGCTCGAGCAGATCGATCCGGGAGGGGTGCTTGGTCATGGCGAAAACGTAGAGAGCGCATCGGACGTACCCTCTCGCCATGGGAGCGATCAGGTTCGGCCCGGCGCGGCTCCCCTCGCGCGAGAGCCCCGAGGCGGCGGTGGAAAGCCTGCTCGGGCGCGGCTTCACCGCCTGCGAGCTCGATTTCGAGGGGACATTTTGGATGGACTACCCGTTCGCCGAGCGCCTGGGGGCGCTGGCCGGGGAGGCCGGGATCGCCCTCTCCGTGCATGCGCCGCTCGCGGGCTTCATGGGCCATGCCGAGCGCGGCAAGAAGCTGAACATGGCGACGGGAATGCTCGACCATTCGGCGGGGATCGCCGCCGCCTGCGGCGCCGAGGTGGTGGTCTTCCATCCGGGCTTCCTGCTCGGCCGCACGCGCGAGGAGGCGCTCGACTCGGTGTGCGAGCAGCTCGCCGAGCTGCGGACGCGGCTCGAGGGCAAGGGGCGGGCCGTGCCGTTCGGGGTCGAGGTGATGGGGCGCGTGCGCGACCTCGGCTCGCTCGACGACGTGATCGCGATCTCTTCGCGGCTCGGCTGGGTACGTCCCGTGCTCGACTTCGCGCACATGCACGCGACGAGCGACGGCGCGTTCACCGACGTTGACGCGTTCGCCGTCCCGCTCGAGGCGGCCGACGGCGTGCTCGCGGCGGACGCTCCGTTCCACATCCACTTCAGCGACATCGCATACGCGAACCGCAACGAGACGAAACATCTCGCGTACGGCCGGGGAACCCTGAGGGCCGAGCCGCTGCGTGATGCGCTCGCCCGCTTCGAGCGGCCGGCGACGGTGATCAGCGAGTCGCCCGACGAGGCGTCGACTCAGGCGATCGGCGCGGTGCTGCTCGGCGCGAGCGCGGCAAGCCGCGCCTCGTAGGCGGCCCCCTCGTCCTCGCGGCCCCGGCCGCGCAGGAATGCGGCGAGATGGTGCACGACCTCGCGTTGCGGCGCGCGGAGGCCGTAGACGCCGAGCTCGTCGAAGGCCTCCGTCAGCAGGCGCTCCGCCTCCCCGTCGCGGCTCTGCGCCGCCCGCACGAGCGCGAGCGCGAGCTTCGTCGAGGAGAGCGACACGCGGTCCTCCCTGCCGACCGTCTCCTGCGCCTCGAGCGCCGTCCGCTCCGCCTCGTCGATCCGCCCCTGTTCGACGAGAACCATCGACAGCGAGCGCTGAGCCTCGCACAGGTGGCCGCGGTCGCCGAGGCCCTTGAGCGTGCGCACCGCGTTGCGGAGGAACGTCTCGGCGCGGACGAAGTCGCCCTGGTCGGCGGCGGCGCGCCCGATCAGCATCGTCATCGTCGCCTCGCGCGTCGTGTTGCCCATCTCCGCGTACAGCTCGCGCGCCGCGACGAACTCGACCTCGGCGTCCACCGGGCGGCCGATCAGTCCTTCGAGCCAGCCGCGCGCGTTGTGCGTCTGCGCGCGTCCGAGCACGCTGCCGCTCGCGTGCGCAAGCTCCGCCGCACGCTCGACGAGCGACGCCGCCTCGTCGAGGTCGAGCTTCAGCAGGTAGTTCGTGGCGAGCCCGTGCGTGACGAGCGACTCGAGATCCTTGCGGTCGGCTGCGTGAGCGGCCTGGAGCGCACGCCGGGCCCAGCGCTCGAAGTCCTCCGTGTCGCCGAGCCAGGCGGAGACCTGCGCCGCCACCCAGAGCGGCTCGAACAGGATGTCGGGCGGCTCGTCCTTCAGCACTTCGACCGCCTCCGCGACGAGCCTCCGCGCGGCCACCGCGTCGGCGCGATGCTGGAGCACCGCCTCGGCGAGGGCGGCGAGCGCGCGTCCGTGCAGCCGCGACTCGCCGGCGACCTCGGCCGCGCTCGCGACCTCCTCCATCTCGACGACGACCGCCGGCATGTCGGCGAGCCGCCAGGCGGCGCGTGCGGCGTAGTAGCGGCGGTCGAGCGTCGACGCCAGCTCCACCGCGCGGAGCAGCAGCTTGCGGGCGCTGCGATAGGCCTCGCGGGAGAGCGCGCGACGGCCGGCTTTCGTCAGCGCCACCGCGGCCTCCTCGTTCAGGTCGGCCGGCGCGGCGCCGTCGAGCTCGGCGAGCAGGCGCGCGGCCTGGTCGAGATGGAAGGCGCGGATCTCGAGCAGCTCGTCGCCGGCGCGCTCGGCGAGCCAGCCCGCGAAGGCGCGGTGGAGATCGGCGCGCGCGCTCTTCGCGAGTCCTGCGTATGCGACCTCGCGGATGAGCACGTGGCGGAACTTGAACGCGTGCTCGCCGGTGATCGTCGACCGCACCTCACGCACGACGAGGTCGCGCGTCAGCAGCTCCTCCAGCGCGTGCTCAACGTCGTCGATCTCCGGCGAGAGATGGGAAAGCGCGCCGCCCATGAAGATCCGTCCCATCACCGCTGCGCGCTGGACGAGGATCCGCTGTGCGACGGGCAGCCGGTCGATCCGCGCCGCGATCAGCGCCTGAAGCGTGTCGGGGATCCGCTCGGAGCCGCCGCGCGGCCGCTCGGCGAGCATGCGGATCATCTCCTCGACGAACAGCGGGTTGCCCTCCGTCTTCGCGAGCACCGTCTCGGTGTCCACCGGCAGCTCGAGCTCGGCGGTGAGCGCCCCGACGAGCTCTGCGCTCTCCTCGGCGCCGAGCGGCTCGAGCTCGATCGCCGTCGAGCGGACATGACCTCCGCCCCAGGTGGGGCGCACGTCGAGCAGCTCCGGCCGCGCGATGCAGATGAGCATCAGCGGCGCCTCGCGCACCCAGGCGGCGAGCTGCTCGATCAGGCGGAGCAGCGGCTCCTCGCCCCAGTGGACGTCCTCGAACAGCAGCACGAGCGGCTGCGCCTGCGCGAGCTGCTCGGCCCAGGTGCGGACGGCCCAGGCGATCTCCTGCTGGTTGCGCTCGCCCTCCACCGCCTCGAGCACGCCGACGGCGAGGCCGAGCAGGTCGGCGACGGCCTCGTCTTCGCAGCAGGCGCGAAGCTTCTCCTGCGCCTTGTCGAGCGGGTCGTCGTCGCTGATGCCGGCCGAGGCCTTCACCATCTCCGCGAGCGGCCAGTACGTGACGCCCTCGCCGTAGGGGAGGCAGCGGCCCGAGAGCACGGTCGCGCCCTCGAGCCCGGCGACGAACTCGCGCGCGAGCCGGCTCTTCCCCACGCCGAGGTCGCCGTAGATCGTGAAGAGCGAGGCGCGGCGGTCGCGGGCGGTGCGCTCGAACGTGTTCTCGAGCAGGTCGAGCTCCGCCTCCCGGCCGACAAGCGGTGCGGCGAGCGAGCGCACGGCAGCTCCGAGCTCGACCGCGCACAGCACACGGTGCGCATTCACGGGCTCGCGCCAGCCGCGCAGGTCGAGCGGCCCGACGGGCTCGAGCTCGACGCGGTCGCGCACGAGGCGCGCCGTCCCTGGCCCGACGAGGATCTCCCCGTGCTCCGCCTCCTGCTGGAGCCGGGCGGCGAGGTTGACCGCCTCGCCCGTGGCGAAGGTGGACTCGCTGTCGTCGGCGACGACCTCGCCCGACTCGATGCCGACACGTGCCTCGAGTCCGAGCTCCCGCACGCGCTCGAGCGTCGCGAGCCCGGCGCGCACGGCGCGCTCCGCGTCGTCCTCGTGGGCGAGCGGAACGCCGAACGCGGCCATCACCGCGTCGCCGGCGAACTTCTCGACCGTGCCGCCGTGCGTGACGATGCAATGCGAGACCTGGTCGAAGAAGCGGCTGACGCGGCGGCGGACGACCTCCGGATCGACGTCGGCAATGAGCTCCGTCGACGCGACGAGATCGACGAAGAGAACGGTCGCCAGCTTGCGCTCAACCACGCCTCAATGGTAGTTGCCCCGCGTTCGGCTACCGGAGCCGTTTTCCATAGCATCACGGTCGTGCTCGATCCCAAGGTCTTCAAGGCATACGACGTCCGCGGCGTCTATCCGGGCGAGCTCGACGAGGAGGGCGCGTACGCGATCGGACGGGCGTTCGTCGAGCAGTTCGAGCCGAAGCGGGTGGCCGTCGGACGCGACATGCGCCTGTCGGGGCCGCAGATGCAACGGGAGGCGATGCGAGGCGCCGCCGAGGCGGGCGCGGAGGTGCTCGACCTCGGGCTGATCGGGACGGAGATGCTCTATTTCGCGGTCGGCGAGCTCGGGCTGGACGGCGGGATCATCGTCACCGCATCGCACAACCCGAAGGAGTACACGGGCATGAAGATCGTGCGGCGCGGCGCGCTGCCGGTCGGGAGCGAGTCGGGCCTCCTCGACGTGCGCGACCGGGCGGTCGCTGCTGCCGTGCCGGCGCGCGCGCGGCCGGCCGGGATCGTGCGAGACGCCGACATCTGGCCGGCCTACGTCGACCGGGTGATGTCCTTCGTCGACGTGCCGGCGCTGCGGCCGCTGCGGGTCGTGATCGACGCGGCGAACGGCATGGCCGGGACGATGCTGCCGCCGTTGCTCGCGCGGCTGCCGATCGAGGCGATTCGCTGCTTCTTCGAGCCGGACGGAGCGTTCCCGAACCACGAGCCGAATCCGCTGTTGCCGGAGAACCGCGAGTTCATCGTCGCGAAGACGCTCGCCGAGGGCGCCGATCTCGGCGTCGCGTTCGACGGCGACGCGGATCGCTGCTTCTTCGTCGACGACACGGGCGAGTTCGTGCCGGGTGACTTCACGACGGCGCTGCTCGCCGAGACGGTGCTCGCGAAGGAGCCGGGCGCGCGGATCGTCTACGACGTCCGCGCGAGCCGCGCGGTGCCCGAGACGATCGAGCGCGCGGGTGGCGTGGCGTTGATGAACCGGGTCGGCCACGCGTACATCAAGCAGCGCATCCGCAAGGAGGACGCCGCCTTCGCCGGCGAGGTGTCGGGTCACTACTACTTTCGCGACTTCTCGCAGGCCGACTCGGGCATCGTCCCGTTCCTGCTCATGCTCGAGCTCGTCTCGCGCGCGGGCCGGCCGCTGTCGGAGCTGCTCGCCCCGTATCGCAGGCGCTATTTCCTCACGGGCGAGGTGAACACGCCGGTCGCCGACGTCGCGTTGAAGCTCCAGGAGCTGAAGGAGCGCTACGCGGGCGCCGGGACGATCACGCACATGGACGGCATCTCGGTCGACTTCGACGACTGGCATTTCAACGTGCGCCCGTCGAACACGGAGCCGCTCCTGCGCCTCAACCTCGAAGCGCACTCGCAGGCGCTGATGGAGGAGAAGCGCGACGAGGTGCTGGCCCTCATCCGCTCGTAGCGACAGGCTGCGGCTCGAGCCGCGACACCGCCCCGATCGTGTCCCCCACCAGGGCATGGCCGGCACGGACGTGATGCGTAGGATCAGGGCGATGAAGCCGCCGTTCAAGCTCAGCGCCCGCGCGCGCGTTGGCTTCTCGGACACCGACGCGCAGGGGATCGTCTACTACGGGCGCTACAACCCGTACTTCGACCTCGCGCGCGTCGAGTACCTGCGGAGCCTCGGCCTGCTGCGCCGTCCCGACTCCGGGGAGTTCGTGATGCGCGCGAACGACGTCGAGTACTTCGCGCCCGCGGTCTTCGACGACGAGATCGAGGTCTTCGTCCGGATCCGGCGGATCGGACGCACGAGCGTGACCTTCGAGTTCGCGGCGTACCGCGAGCGGGACGACGTCCTGATGGTCACCGCCCACCAGACGCTCGTCTACGTCGACCTCGCGCAACGGCGCGCCTGTCCGGTGCCGGACACCTTCCGGACGCGCGTGCACGAGTTCGAAGGCGGTGACGTCGAGGGATGACGCAGGACGGCGCACTCGAGGCGATCGATCGCATCCTCGACGCGGGCGGCGACGCCGACGACATCCTGCGCAGCGTCGTCGCGACGCTCCGCGACACGACGGGCTACGCCTGGGCCGGGATCCTGTTCGTCGAGCAGGATGCGCTCGTGCTCGGCCCCGAGGCCGGCAACCCCGACGAGCCGCGCCGGACGCACGTCCCCGTCGTCTGGCAGGGCGTCCGCGTCGCCGAACTCGCCGTGGACGGCGCGCCGGCGGACGATGCCGCGTTCCTCGCACGCGTCGCCGTGCTCATCTCCGGCCACTGCCTCGTCGGCTGGGACACCGGCGGCGAGGCGTGGGGCACCTGAACCTCCAGGTGCTGCGCGCCCGGCCGAGTCCTCGCCGACCGGGCGCCGCAGCAGTGCCCCTCCTCCCCCAAATCACGTTCTAATGCGATTGACCGCTCCAGTCGATCCCTCGATTCAGGGAACGAACCAACGGCGGTGAGCATCCCTCATCCGAGGGAACGCCTCGGCTTGAACAGAGGGCTCGGACCGGGCATCCCTCGTTCGAGGTACCCCGCCGCGAACGACCTTCCGTCCCTCGATCGAGGGAGCTACGACGGCGTGACGCGGTACGCGTCGAAGACGCCTTCGACGTTCCGCAGCGACGTCAGCAGGCCGCGCAGCGCCTTCACGTCCCCGACCTCGGCGACGTACCAGTTGCGGGCCATCTGGTCCTCGACCGTCCCGCCGTACGCGACGATGTTCGCGCCGTGCTCGGCGAACGTCCGGGCGATGTCCTCGAGCAGCCGCGAGCGATCCCATGAGTCGACGGCGATCTGCACCCGGAAGCTCTGCGTCGTGCCGCCTTCCCACTCGACCGGCGTGAAGCGCTCCGGGTTGCGCATGAGCGCGCGCACGTTCGGGCAGTCGCCGCGATGGATCGTGATCCCCTTGCCAAGCGAGATGTAGCCGACGATCTCGTCGCCCGGCACCGGCGTGCAGCACTTTGCAATCCGCACGAGCACGTCCTCGACGCCGACGACGTTGATGCCGTACGTGTTGCTCGCGAGCGCGTCGCGAGCGCGCGGCTTCTTGCGCGACGTGACCGTCTCCTCCTCGGCCACCTCCTCGACCTTCAGCCGCTGGAGCACCTTGTTGACGATGCTGGCCGCGGTGAGCTTCCCGGAGCCGAGCGCGATGTAGAAGTCCTCCGCCTTCTTGAAGCCGCTCTCCCGGATCACGCCGGCGAGCACCGCTGAGCCGGCGAGCTTGCGGTACGGCAGGTTCTGCCCCTTCAGGGCGTGCTCGAGCGATTCGCGGCCTTTGGCCTCCAGATCCTCCTTCTGCTCGCGCGAGAAGAACTGACGGATCTTGTTGCGCGCGCGCGACGAGACCGCGAGCGAGATCCAGTCACGGGAGGGGCCGCGACCGGCCTTGGAGGTGAGGATCTCGACGCGGTCGCCGTTGCGCAGCTTGTAGTGGAGCGGGACGATGCGGCCGTTCACCTTCGCGCCGACGGTGCGGTGGCCGACGTCGGTGTGCACCGCGTAGGCGAAGTCGATCGGCGTCGCGCCGGCCGGAAGCGTCTTCACCTCGCCTTTCGGCGTGAAGACGAACACCTCTTCGTCGAACAGGTCGGTGCGGAACGACTTCATGAACTCGCTCGCGTCCGACTCCTCCGCGTGGCTGTCCATGAGCTGCTTCACCCACGCGAGCCACTCCGCGTCGGCTGCGTTTTTCGCGCGGTGCTTGTACGCCCAGTGCGCCGCGACGCCGAACTCGGCGGTCTCCTGCATCTCGCGCGTCCGCACCTGGATCTCGAGCGGCCGTCCCTCGGGCCCGATCACCGTCGTGTGCAGCGAGCGGTACGCGTTGAACTTCGGCATCGCGACGTAGTCCTTGAAGCGCCCCGGCATCGGCTTCCAGAGCGAATGGATCAGGCCGAGCGCGCCGTAGCAGTCGCGCGTCCCTTCCTCGCCGTCGCGCTCGACGATCACGCGCATCGCGGTGAGGTCGTAGATCTCGTTGAACTCGCGGCCCTTCTTGGCCATCTTGTCGTAGATCGAGTAGAAGTGCTTCGCGCGCCCGGAGATCTCGGCCGGGATGTCGACCTTGTCGAGCTCGCGCGCAAGCACGTCCGCCGCCTCCGCCACGTGACCCTCGCGGTCGGCCCGCCGCTCGGCCACCATCGTCTTGATCTCCTCGTACTTGCGCGGATGCAGTGTCTGGAAGGCAAGATCCTCGAGCTCCCACTTGACGGCATGGATGCCGAGCCGGTGCGCGAGCGGCGCGTAGACCTCGAGTGTCTCCTTCGCCTTCTGCACCTGCTTTTGCTTGCCCAGATACTCGATCGTGCGCATGTTGTGGAGCCGGTCGGCGAGCTTGATCAGGATCACGCGGACGTCCTCCGACATCGCGACGATCATCTTGCGGTAGTTCTCGGCTTCGGCCTGCTCGCGGCTCTGGAAGCTGATGCGGGTCAGCTTCGTGACGCCCTCGACGAGCTTCGCGATCTCGTCGCCGAACTCGGCGCGGACGTCATCGATGTCGCTCTCCGTGTCCTCGACGACGTCGTGAAGCAGCGCGGCAGCGATCGTCTGCTCGTCGAGGCGCAGCTCGGCGCAGATGCGCGCGACCCCGACCGGATGCTCGATGAACGCGGAGCCGGAGCGGCGCTGCTGTCCCTCGTGGGCCGCGCGCGAGAACGAAAAGGCACGCGTGACGAGGTCGCGGTCGACCGTGGCGGAGTGGCTTTCGACCTCCGCGAGCAGGTCGGCGAGCAGGCCGTGGTGCTGCTCGCCGGTCTCCAGTGCAGACATATTCTCAGTGTACTCCGGCCCTCCGAAAGCGGATCTACGCAGCAGGAATGGCATCGCACCGGTCGAACTGACGCCTCTCTATGGTTCGGTCGCGACGCCGAGATGCCCGTACGATCGCGAAGCTCGCGCGCGCGCTCGCGGCGCTCGACGCGCACGCCCGGAACGCTCGTCCCGCGCCGCGCCGGACCGTGCGGGTGTCGCTCGGCGCCTGACCGCAGGACGGAGCCGGCGAAAACGTAGGCTTGCGGCGTGCCCTGGTTCTTCGACGTCGCGGAGCGCGACCACGAGCTGCAGAACCCGACGAGCCCGGAGAAGATCCGGCTGCTCGGCGAGCGGCTCCGGCTCGGCCCGGAGAGCCGCGTGCTCGACCTCGCCTGCGGCAAGGCCGGCCCGGCGCTGCTGCTCGCGGAGTCGTTCGGCTGCCGCGTCCTCGGCGTCGAGCGCGCGCCCGAGTTCGCGGCCGAGGCGCGAACGCGCGTCGAGGCGGCCGGCGTCGCCGACCGCATCGAGATCGTCGAGGGCGACGCGGCGGCGTTCCCGCTCGAGCACGAGGCCTGGGATGCTGCGCTCTGCCTCGGCGCCAGCTTCGTGTGGCAGGGTCTCGCAGGCACGCTCGCCGCGCTCGAGCCCGCGGTGAAGCCCGGCGGTCATGTCGTCGTCGGGGAGCCGTTCTGGCGCTCGTGGCCGCTGCCGGAGGGCGTCGACGACGACGGCTACCTGCCGCTCCGCGAGACCGTCGCCCGGTTCGAGGCGGCCGGGCTGCCGCTCGTCACGCTGATCGCGTCGTCGGAGGACGACTGGGACACGTACGCGTCGTTGCACTGGCGCGCGCTCGAGGACTGGCTCGCCGAGCACCCGCGCGACCCCGACACGGTGGCAATCCGCGAACGTCACGAGACGCAGCGCGATCTCTACTTCCGCCACGAGCGCGCACTGTTCGGCTGGGCGATCTTCGTCGGCCGGAAGCCGTAACCCCTCAGGCGGCGCGCGCGAGCGCGGGCTCGCCTGCGAGGAGCGCACGGAAGCGCTCCGACTCGAGCAGGTGCCGGCGGCCGAGCTCCGTCTCGCCGAGCTCGAGCTCGACGAACACGCGCTCCGCGTCTGCGTCGCGCGCGTCGGCCGGTTTGCGGTACTCCGCGACAAGCCAGTCCCGCAACCCGCCGTAGCGGTCGTCGGCCGCGAAGACGCGGCGCACGACGAGCTGCGGCGCGACCGTGCCGTTCCAGCGGTTCTCCTCGAGCCGGAACGCGATGTCGTACCGGCCCTCGCGCCGGTACACGTCGAGCTGCGAGCCGAGACCGAACGCGATCGCGCTGCCGGCGTCGGAGCCGTCGCAGCGCACGCGGAAGCGGAGGTGCTTTCCCTCGCCCACCGTTGCGAGCTCGCCGAGCTCGCACCCGGGAGCGAGCAGCGTCACACTCGGATTGCCAAGCCCGAACGGCGCGAGCCGCGCCAGCTCGGCGCAGAGCTCCAACGTCAGCCGAGTTCCCCGCGGCACGATCGCGTCGACGTGCGCCACCGCCTGCAGATCCTCGTCGGCGAGCAGCCCCGCAGCGTGCTCGGCGAAGCGCTCGGCGAACTCCGCGACGTTCTCCGGCTTGATCGAGAGGCCGGCGGCGGCCCGGTGCCCGCCCCAGCGCCCGAGCAGCGACGAGCACGCGGCGAGGCCGGCGTGGAGGTCGAACGAGCCGATCGAGCGCCCGGAGCCCTTCCAGTCGCCCTCGCCGCCGGCGATCAGCACGACCGGGCGGTTGTAGCGCTCGACGAGCCGTGAGGCGACGATCCCGATCACGCCTTCGTGCCAGTCGGCGCCGGCGACGACGTACGCGCGGCGGCTGCGCTCGGCCTCCGGCCAGCCCTCGACCTGCGCGATCGCCTCGCGCAGGATCCGTCCCTCGACGGCCTGCCGCTCGCGGTTCAGCTCCTCGAGCGAGCCGGCGAGGCGGCGCGCGTCGTCCTCGTCCTCAGTCAGCAGCAGCTCGAGCGCGGCGCGCGGATGTCCGAGCCGTCCCGCGGCGTTGATGCGCGGCGCGAGCCGGAAGCCGACCGCTCCGGCGTCGACCGCGGCCGCGTCGACGCCCGCCGCGCGCATGAGCGCGCGGAGGCCGAGCGTCTGCGTACGCGCGAGCGCGCGCAGACCCGCGATCGCCAGCGCGCGGTTCTCGTCGACAAGTGGCACGACGTCGGCGATCGTGGCGAGGCCGACGAGGTCGAGATGCCGCGACACGATCTCCGAGTCGACGCCGAACAGCGCCTGGCCGAGCTTGTAGACGACGCCGGTGCCGCACAGCTCGGGGAACGGATAGTCCGACGGCCGCGTGACGACGAGCGGGCAGTCGGGCAGCGTCTCGCCTGCGCGGTGATGGTCGGTGACGATCACCTCGAGCCCGCGTTCCTTCGCCTCCGCCACCTCGGCGACGGCGGTGATGCCGCAGTCGACCGTGAGCACGAGGCCGCAGCCGTCGCCGGCGAGGCGCGCGAGCGTGTCACCGCGGACGCCGTAGCCCTCGTCGAAGCGGCTCGGCAGGTGCCAGACGACGTCGGCACCGAGCTCGCGCAGGAAGAGCACGGCGAGCGCGGTGGCGGCGATGCCGTCGACGTCGTAGTCGCCGTGCACGCAGATGCGCCGGCCCTCGGCGACGGCGGCCCGGATCCGTTCGCAGGCGGCGGCCATGTCGCCGAGCAGGAACGGGTCGTGGTGCGGCAGCGCGCCGTCGAGAAACGCCCGCGCGGCGGCGGGGTCGTCGAATCCGCGCCGGACGAGGACGCTCGCCGTGAGCTCGCTGATCCCAAGCGACTGGGCAAGCTCGGCCTGCACCCGGTGCGGACACGGACGGATCGTCCAGGTGCCCTCGTGCATCGTCGTGCCACGGTACGGGGGCCGTCGGACGGCGCCTCTCGGCGCCTCCGCCGGCGCGCGTATGCTCGGTGCGGTGTTGAGCTTCCTCGTGAGACGGCTCGCGATCGGCGCCGTCGTCATCGCCGCCGTCTCGTTCCTGTCGTGGCTCATCTTCGCGACGGCGCTCAATCCCCTCTGGGTGTTCTGGGCTGACCCGAAGTCACCCGACGCGCTCGCCGCCGCGACACGCGGCCATATCCATGAGCCGGTGCTCGTGCGGTACTGGCTCTGGCTGAAGGGCTTGTTCAGCGGGCAGGGCTTCGGGCATACCGTCGTCCAGAACACCCCGGTCTGGCCGGCGGTCGAGCCTGCGCTCTGGCGGACACTCCAGCTCGTGGGCGCATCGCTCGTGCTCGTCGTCGTGTCGAGCGTGCTCGTCGCCATCATCTCGGTGCGCCGGCGCGGCTCGCCACTGGACGTCGGGCTGCGCACGGTTTCGTACGTCTCCTGGGCAATGCCCGCGTTCCTCGTCGCCCTCCTGCTTCAGCAGGGCGGGAACGCACTCGCGAAGCAGTGGCACGGCTACCCGCTCGCGATCGCCGGCGCGCCGACGCCGGGCCTGGGACTGAGCTGGCATGTCGTCACGAATTGGCTCGCCCATATGACGCTTCCGGCGGTCGCGGTCGCGGTCGGCTTCGGAGGGGCATACAGCCGGTACCTCCGCTCGTCGCTGTTGACAACGCTCGCGCTGCCGTACGCGACCGTCGCGGAGGCGAAAGGGCTGTCGAAGGCGCAGGTGATCCGCCGGCACGCGCTCCGGAATGCGCTCGTGCCATTCACGGCTGCGATCGCGCTCGACTTCGGGACTGTCTTCACCGCGACCCTCGCCGCCGACTACGTCTTCGGTCTTGGCGGCCTTGCATCGGTCTTCTTGAACGGCGCCTTCGCAGGAGACCCGTTCGTGATCGAGGCCGAGGTGATCGTCGCGGCGGGCCTGGTAATCGTCGCCGGCATCGTCGGTGAGGTGGTTTGCGCCTGGCTCGACCCACGCGCGCGGCTCGCGTAGCTCAGCCCGCGGCGGAGAGCGCTTCGTCGAGGCAGTCGCCGACGAAATTGACGCACGTGAGCAGTACGACCAGGACGAGCGCCGGCATCGCGAACGTCCACCACGGGGTTTGCCCGAGCTGTCCGTATTTCGTCGCGTCGGCGAGCAGATTGCCCAGCGTCGGGCCGGAAAGCTGGGTCGTGCCGACGTTGAAGAAGTCGAGCGTCGCCGCGATCACGATCACCTGGCCGAAGACCGAGGTCGCGGCGACGATGATCGAGCCGGCGCAGTTCGGCAGAAGATGCCGCATGATGATCCGGGCCGGCGATGCACCGGCCGCGTGCGCCGCGTCGACGAACTCCCGCTCGCGCAGACTCACGCAATTCGCCCGAACGACGCGTGCGACGCCTGTCCACATGTAAGCCATCAACACGACTCCGATGTGCATCTCCGTCAGAGGCTCGAGGTATGCGAGCAGAGCGAGGATGATCGCGATCGCCGGCACCGTGACGACGAGATCGACGAGGCGCATGAGTACGGCGTCGACCCACCCGCCCGCATAGCCGGCCACCGCGCCGACGACCACACCGAAGGCGACCGCGACGGTGACGACCAGCAGCGCGACGCGAATCGACGTGTGGAGCCCGTAGAGCGACTGGCTGAAGATGTCCCGCCCGAGGTAGTCGGTGCCGAACAAGTGATAGCCGTGCAGCGTCGGGCCCTGCGCCTTGTTGATGAAGGCGAAATTGATCTGGTTGACGAAGTACGGCGCGATGCGGCCGCCGAGGAATGCGGCCGCGACCATCGCGACGAGGACGACGAGGGCCACGACACCGAGCGGTCGGCGGGCGAACCGCCGCGCGGCGCGACGCCACGGCCCGCGCGAATGCGGGACGGGCTCTTCGAACCCGGCCTCCTCCGCGATCTCCGCCGCGCCCCCCACCGCCGTCGATCCTAGACTCCGCGCATGCCGACGGCCGCAGAGCTGCGTGAGGAGTTCCTGCTCGACCCCGACGTCACGTTCCTCAACCATGGCTCGTTCGGCGCGTGCCCGCGGCCCGTGTTCGAGCGCTACCAGCTCTGGCAGCGCGAGCTCGAGCGCGAGCCGGTGGACTTCATCGCCCGACGGCTGCCCGATCTGCTCGCGCACGCCCGTGCCGCCGTCGCCGAGCTCGTCGGCGCGCGCGCGGACGACCTGACCTTCGTCGAGAACGCCACCACCGGCGTGACGATGGCCATGCGCTCGCTCGACCTCCGGCCCGGAGACGAGGTGCTCGCGACGAATCTCGAGTACGGCGCCTGCGATCTCGGCTGGGAGTGGCTCTGCGCACGCACGGGGGCGCACTACGTGCGCGCGGAGGTCCCGTTGCCGCTCGCGCACGCGGATGATGTCGTCGACGCGCTGTTCGCGCAGCGCTCGGAGCGGACGCGGGCGGTGTTCGTCTCCCACATCACGTCGGAGACGGCACTGCGGCTGCCCGTCGAGGCGATCGTCGCGCGAGCGCGCGCAGCAGGCCTCGTCTCGATCGTCGACGGCGCGCACGCGCCGGCCCAGGTGCCGCTCGACCTCGAGGCGCTCGGCGCGGACTTCTATTCCGGCAACTGCCACAAGTGGCTGTGCGCGCCCAAGGGCGCCGGCTTCCTGCACGTCCGAGCAGAGCATCAGGGACGGGTCGACGGCGCGGTCGTCAGCTGGGGCTACCGCGAGCCGGCGACGTTCCTCTCACGCACGGAGATGCAGGGCACGCGCGACCCCGCCGCGTATCTCGCCGTCCCCGATGCGATCGCCTTCCAGCGCGACCGCGACTGGGACGACGTTCGTGCGCGCTGCTGCGCACTGGCGCTCGAGACGTGCGGCCGTCTGTGCGCGCTGCTCGGCACGGAGCCGATCGCCGCGCCGGAGCTGCTCGCCCAGATGGCGAGTGTGCGGCTGCCGGCGGGCTGCGACGGCGCCGCGCTTCAACAGCGCCTCTGGGACGAGCACCGGATCGAGATCCCCGTGATGCGGCCCGAGCAGGACCTGCTGCGGATCTCGGTCGCGTGCTACACGGGTCGGGAGGACGTCGAGCGGCTGCTCGACGCCCTCCCGCGCATGCTCTAGAAGTGCCCGCAGCCCTGGAGGGGCTTGAAGCCCGTCACCGGCCGGAGCTCGGCACCGTTGGCGAGCGCGCCCAGCGTCGTCTTCGCCGGGTTCCAGAAGCCGACGCCGGTCAGCGTCACGGTGGCGCCGAGCGTCTTCCACGTTCCCGCCGGAGCTCCGCAGGCCTTCGTGAACGCCGTGCGCGCGGCGAGAATATCCGCGCGACCGCGAGTGTTCGACGAGAGGCACTTCGGATTCGGCATGTACGCGTTCATATATGTCGACGTGTGAACGTCGTTCATCTCCAGTGCGATCTCACCGTTCGACTGGATGCGGTACCGCTCGATCACGGCCGTGACCCGCCACATCTTCTTCTCGAACATCCCGCTACGGGACGCGAGAATGCGGGTCGGGGCGGTCAGCTTCGCGATGTCGGCGATGCCCGTCTGCACGGGCGTCCAATTCACGGCGCCCTTGCTGCTGTCGCTGAGCGTCATCAGCTTCCACAAGGTGCCGCCGCACCACGTACCGGGAGCGACTGCCTGCTGGTCGGTGACTGTCCGATGTGCCCCAGCGGGCGCCGCGACGACGATGGCCACGACGAGCGCTGCGGCAAAAGCGACCTTCTTCACTCCACACCTCCGGAGAGTTCGGTGCCGCAGCTCGGCCATGGTATCGACAACAGACAGCAGGCCGTTCAACCGCTCGAACGAGGGTTTTTCACTCCTCGCGCGGCAGCTCGACCCCGATCACGGTCAGCAGCACGATCAGCGCGATGCCCGCGAGCCAGAGCGCAAGCACGAGCCTGGGCCGCCGGCTCTCCCGCAGCGACTGAACGGCCACCTTGCCCCAGAGGATGACGAGACCGACGACGGCAGCGGCGCCGACGACGATCACCGGCGCCAGGTAGACGGCCCGTTCGACCGGCCACCGCATGATCCAGGCGGTCGCGACGACGAGGCCGAGCGTGACCGCGAGGGCGGCTGGGATGCGGAGCGCGCGCACAGGCCAAGGGTACGCTTCCGCCGTGGAGGCGGAGACGAACTACAGCTCCGGCGACGACTATGTTGTCGAGTTCCTCGGCTACCGCTTCAGCTTCAATGTGGGCGACTTCGAGCAGCGCGTCACGGCAGCCGCCGTCAAGCTCGGCCTCCTCGCGGGGAACGAGCTCGACGACGACGAGACGGCCGACCTGGTCGAGCTCGTCGAGCGGGACGCCATCGAAGAGCCCCGCAGCGCGCTCGGCCGCTACCTCGTTCGCCGCTGGGACGACGTTTCCCTCGTCGAGGGCGAGTCGCTCGTCTACTGGCTGAAGAAGCTCGTCTTCCGCGGCGCGTGGCTCGACCACCACGTCAAGGAGGGCAAGCTCGAGGTCGGCTGGGACGACGACACGGCGGAGTTCTCGTATCGCGACCCGCACGGCGGCCGGCCGCTGCTCGAACTGCTGCCGATGCCGAGCTGGCGCGACCTCCAGTACAAGCGGTGAGACACGCGCGCGCGGTCGCGGTGCTCGGCCCGGCGTATCTTGCGCTGCTGCTCGCGGCCGACACGCAGGTCGGCCGCGACGGGCAGCGCGCGCTCGGCGCGCTCACCTGGCTCGTGCTGTTCTGCCTGCTACGGCCGCTACCGGGTATCGCGCGCGCGCAGGCGCTCGGAGTCGTCGCCTTCGCCACCGTCGGCGAGGTCACGGGCTCGCTCGTCTGGGGCGTCTACCACTACCGGCTGCACAACCTGCCGTGGTTCATCCCGCCGGGGCACGGGATCGTCTACGTGAGCGGACTCGCGGTCGCGCGGCTCCTGCCCGAGCGGCGTCTCGTCGCGCTCGCGGCGACCGGCTCGATCGCATGGGCGATCGCCGGGCTGACGGTGCTGCCGCGCCTCGACGTCGCCGGCGCGCTCGGCGTGCCGATGCTGTGCGCATTCCTGTGGCGGTCACGGTCGCGCGCGACGTACGCAGGCGTGTTCCTCGTCGTCGCGGCGCTCGAGCTGTACGGGACGTCGATCGGAACGTGGCGCTGGGCGGCGACGGTGCCGGGGCTCGGGATCCCTCAAGGGAATCCGCCGAGCGGCGTCGCGAGCGGCTACGTCTGGTTCGACGTGATGGCGATGCTCGTCGCGCCGTGGCTCGTCGCCGGTGCGCGGCGGCTGCGCGTGCGCGTGGCCCCCGCTCCGGTCTAGAAGAGCTTCGGCTCGGCCCCGGCGGCGCCGACGTGCTCGCGGCCGAGCTTCGTGATCGTGCGGCCGCGGGGCGTGCGCTGGATGAAGCCGAGCTGGAGCAGGTACGGCTCGTACACGTCCTCGATCGTGTCCGGCTCCTCGCCGAAGGAGACGGCAAGCGTGCTCAGCCCGACCGGCCCGCCCTCGAACTTGCCGGCGATCGTCTGTAGGAGCTGCCGCGACTCGCGGTCGAGGCCGAGCTCGTCCACCTCGAGCAGCTCGAGCGCCTCGCGCGCGATCTCCGTCGTGACGATGCCCTGATGCCGCACCTCGGCGACGTCGCGCACGCGGCGCAGGATGCGGTTCGCGATGCGCGGCGTGCCACGCGAGCGGCGGGCGATCTCTTCCGAGGCGTCGTCGGCGACCTCGACGCCGATGATGCGCGCCGAGCGGCGCACGATCGTGGCGAGGTCGGCCGGCTCGTAGTAGTCGAGCCGGAAGGTCATCCCGAAGCGGTCGCGCAGCGGTGTCGTCAGCAGCCCGGTGCGCGTCGTCGCGCCGACGAGCGTGAACTGCGGCAGGTCGAGCGTCAGCGTGCGCGCCGCGGGGCCCTGGCCGACGACGATGTCGAGGCGGAAGTCCTCGAGCGCCGGGTAGAGGATCTCCTCGATCGAGCGGTTGAGCCGGTGGATCTCGTCGATGAAGAGCACGTCACGCGGCTCGAGCGCGGTGAGGATCGCCGCCATGTCGCCCTTCCGCTCGAGCGCGGGCCCGGCGACGGTGCGAATGCCGACGCCCAGCTCCTCGCTGACGATGTACGCGAGGCTCGTCTTGCCGAGGCCCGGCGGCCCGACGAGCAGCAGGTGGTCGAGCGCCTCGCCGCGCGCGGTGGCCGCGGAGAGCGAGATCCCGAGCTGCTCCTTGACCCGCTCCTGTCCGACGAAGTCGTCGAGCCGGCGCGGGCGCAGCGTCAGCTCGAGCTCCTCGTCCTCCTCGTGGACGACCGGGGCGAGGAATTGCGCGCTCATGCGGCCCTCTTCAACGCGAGCCGCACGCGCTCCTCCGCCGACAGCAGCGGATCGGTGTCGGCGAGCGCGCGCTCGGCGTCGAGAACGCTGTAGCCGAGCTCGACGAGCGCGTCGCGGGCGTCGACGTGCGAGTCCGAGGGCGGCGCCGCTCCGGACGCGACTACGCCTGCGCCGAGCTTTTCCTTCAGCTCGAGCACGATCCGCTCGGCGGTCTTCTTGCCGATGCCGGGGATCGCCTGGAAGCGCGCGGTGTCCTCGCGCACGATCGCGCGGCGGAGCTCGTCGGCGGGCGAGCCCGAGACGACCGCAAGCGCGACCTTCGGGCCGACGCCGTTCACGGTCAGGAGCTGCACGAACAGGTCGCGCTCGGCGCGATCGGCGAAGCCGTAGAGCTGGAGCGCGTCGTCGCGGACGTAGAGGTACGTCTCGACGATCACCTCGTCCACCCCGCTCGCCTTGCGCACCGCGGTCGGCGTGGCCGCGACGAGATAGCCGACGCCGCCGACGTCGATCAGGAGTCCGTCCGGCGTCGACGCGACCGGGGTTCCGCGCAGCCTGGAGATCATGTGTGCGCCTCTCGGTGGTGTTGCCGAGCTTCTGGGGCGCGAGCACCAAGCGATGCAAGGACGCAGGGAGCGTTCGTAGTTTTGACTACGGGCGCGACTGAGGACGCGGCAGCGCGCAGCGTGCGCGCGTTCCAGAAGCCGGAGGGCATCGCCGGGAAGCGCACTACCCGACCAGTTTCAGCAGGGGCGGCGCGAGCGCGTGGCAGATCGCGACGGCGAGCGCGTCCGCGGCGTGGTTCGGCGTCGGCAGCTCGTCGAGTCCGAGGATCGCCTTCACCATCCGCTGCACCTGGGACTTCTCCGCGCGGCCGTAGCCGCAGACCGACTGCTTGACGCTCGAAGGCGCGTATTCGGCGCACGGCAGTCCGGCGAGAGCGGCCGCGACGAGCACGGCGCCGCGCGCCTGCCCGACGGAGAGCGCGGTGCGGGCGTCGACGCCGACGAACGACTCCTCCAGGACGCACGCATCCGGGGCGTGCTCGCCGATGAGACCCGTGACGCCCTCGAAGATCGTCTTCAGTCGCAACTCCATTGGCTCGCCGGCGGGCGTGGACCACCAGCCGTGGACAATGCCCTTGAGGCGCCCGCCGTTTTCTTGGACGATCCCGTACCCGCAAGCAGCCGTTCCCGGGTCGATGCCGAGGACTCTCACAGCGACACGTTAGGCAGGGCGTCGGACAACCCTGCCCGGTCCCCGCCGGGCCTTCCTAGCCGGCGACCGCCTCCAGCACCTGCTCGGGGATGTCGAAGTTGGCCCAGACGTCCTGGACGTCGTCGTTCTCCTCGAGCTGGTCGATCAGGCGGAGCACCTTCTTCGCGTCGTCCTCGTCCACGACTTCGACGGTCGTCTTCGGCACCATCGTCAGCTCCGCCGAGTCGATCGAGAAGCCCGCCGCCTCGACCGCTTGGCGCACGGCGGACAGCAGCTCGGGGGCGCAGGTGACCTCGAATGTCGCCCCGTCGAGCGCGACGTCGTCCGCGCCGCCCTCGGCCGCAGCGAGCGTCAGCGCGTCCTCGTCGACGCCCGCGGCCGGGACGAGCACGATGCCCCGCCGCTCGAACAGCCAGGCGACGGCGCCCGAGCCGCCGAGGTTGCCGTCGTTTTTCGTGAAGGTGTGGCGCACGTCGCCGGCGGTGCGGTTGCGGTTGTCCGTGAGCGCCTCGACGATCACGGCGACGCCGCTCGGGCCGTAGCCCTCGTACACGACCGTTTCGAACATGCTCGCGTCCGCGTCGGCGCCCGAGCCTTTCGCGACGGCGCGGTCGATCGTGTCGCGCGGCATCGAATACGCGCGCGCCTTCTCGATCGCGTTCTGGAGCGCGAGGTTGGCTCCCGGATCCGGGCCTCCCTCCTTCGCGGCGACGATGATCGCGCGCGTCAGCTTCGTGAAGAGCTGGCCTCGCTTCGCGTCCGCTGCGCCCTTCTTGTGCTTGATCGTCGACCACTTGCTATGCCCGGACACTCGACGCCTCCCGCACCTGGTTCAAAAAGAGCTCGTGGATGCGCGTGTCGTCGGTCAGTTCCGGGTGGAAGGCGGCGACGAGAATGCGGCCTTGCCGGGCGAGCACCGGATGCCCGTCGAGCTCGGCCAGCACCTCGACCTCGGGCCCCGCCTCCTCGATCCACGGCGCCCGGATGAAGACGGCGCGGAGTGGCCCGCCGCCGTCGCCGAGGTCGAGATCGGCCTCGAAGCTGCGCACCTGGCGCCCGAAGGCGTTCCGCCGGACGCTGATGTCCGCGAGATCGAGATGGTCGCGGTCGAGCAGGATCATCCCCGCGCACGTGCCGAAGATCGGTGCCTCGAAGCGCCGGAGCGCCTCGTCGACGCCGTAGAGGCGCATGAGCCGCGTGATCGCGGTCGACTCGCCGCCCGGGACGATCAGGCCGTCGAGTCCCTCGAGCTGCTCGGGCAGGCGCACCTCGACGGGTTCGGCGCCGAGGCGCCGCAGCACGGCCGCGTGCTCGCGGAAGTTGCCCTGCAGGGCGAGAACGCCGATCCGAAGCGGCTTCTCCACGAGGGAAGTGTAGTCCGGGGTTACGGGCGCGGAGCCGGCTCGGCGCCGCGCCGCGAGGCGAGGCCGAGCACGACGAGCAGGAAGCCGACGAACGCGAACACGAGCGACGGCGCCCAGCCGCGCGAAACGACGGAGGTGACCATCGACGTCGAGGGCGTGAGCGAGATCGTGCCGTGCGACCACTTCGCAGCGAAGTGCGTGCCCGCCCCGAGCAGCGCGAGCGTCGCGAACACGGCCCAGCTCGACCGCTTCGACGCATACGCGATGCCGACGTAGACGATCGCGGCGATCGAGATGAGCGACCAGTCGGTGTCCGTCGAGTGCCACCAGTAGAAGAGGCTGCCGCCGATCAGCGACCCGGCCGCGAACTGGAGCCAGAACGCCGACGGCTGCGAGTTCGCCGCGCTGAAGGCGAGATATGCGAGTCCGACGAACAGCGTCACGAACGCCGACCAGTTGCCCCCCGCCGACAGGAGGTCGAGGACGAAGAACCAGCCGACGTAGACGGCGACCGCGGCGATGAACGGAAAGCGAAAGCGGCGCAGGTCGTCGATCGCGGCGACGAGCACGAGCAGCTCGAGCGACAGGCGCGCGAGGGAGAAGTGGCCGAAGGACGACGCCGACCCGCCGAGCCAGCCGAACCAGGACCAGAGCGCGGTGATGAACGCCGCCCAGGCGATCACCGACGCGAACGCGAAGATGCCGGCGGCGACCCAGCGCTCCTTGCGGCGGAACCCGTGCGCCTTCGCGTACAGCACGGCGAGGATGAACAGGGCCCAGCCGGCATACGCCGCCCTGGCGTAGTGGCCCGAGAGGTACCCGAGCGCGCCGACCGCCGCCCCGAGCACCGTGAGCCCGCCCGCGTACAGCAGAAAAGACGCCGTCGTCCACCGCGGCTTCATGCGGGGCATCGTGAGCGCCGCGCCGGACGGCGCCGGGGCGGCTACCAGCCGCGGGTCTCGAGCAGCTCGCTCGGATCGAGCGAGGCAGTCGAGATGCCGACCATCGGCTCGCCGAGGCCCGCGGAGACGCGCGCGAGGATCTCCGGGTCGTTGAAGTGCGTCGTCGCCTCGACGATCGCCTTCGCCCGCAGCTCGGGGTCGCCCGACTTGAAGATGCCCGAGCCGACGAAGACGCCGTCGGCGCCGAGCTGCATGCAGAGCGACGCGTCGGCAGGTGTCGCGATCCCGCCGGCCGTGAACGTGACCACCGGCAGGCGGCCGTGCTCGGCGACCCAGCGCACGAGCTCGTACGGGGCCTGGAGCTGCTTCGCCTCGGAGTACAGCTCCTCCTCGGCGAGGGTCGTGAGCTTGCGCATGTGCCCGAAGACGGAGCGCATGTGCGTGACGGCGTTGACGATGTCGCCGGTTCCCGCCTCGCCCTTCGTGCGGATCATCGCCGCGCCCTCGGTGATGCGGCGCAGCGCCTCGCCGAGATTCGTCGCGCCGCACACGAACGGGACGGTGAACTTCCACTTGTCGACGTGATGCGCGAGGTCGGCCGGCGTCAGCACCTCCGACTCGTCGATGTAGTCGACCTCGAGCGCCTCGAGGATCTGCGCCTCGGCGAAGTGGCCGATGCGGCACTTCGCCATCACCGGGATCGTCACCGACTCCTGAATCTCCCGGATCATCTCCGGGTCGGACATGCGCGCGACGCCTCCCTGCACGCGGATGTCCGCGGGGACGCGCTCGAGCGCCATCACGGCGACCGCGCCGGACGCCTCGGCGATCTTCGCCTGGTCGGCGTTGACGACGTCCATGATCACCCCGCCCTTGAGCATCTCGGCGAGGCCGCTCTTGACTCGCATCGTCCCGAACTCGGCCATGGCGGGAGTGTACCGAGGCGCTCGTTATGCGTGGAGGCAGCCGAAAACCCGCGTCAACAGCGCGAGGCTCGGCGAGGTCGTCCAGACGAGGACGGCGTTCCGCTGCGACTCCATGATGTCCGCCATGTGGCGCCGGTAGAACGGCGTGGCGTTCGCCCGGAAGGCGTCCTTCGTGGAGGCGGCGTCGGCGGTGTTCTGGGCGAAGGCGATCGTGAGGACGTTCCCGCTCGGCGCCTCGGCCCGGATGCCGCCGTGCTCGGCGACGCCGGCGATCAGCCCGATCTTGAGCGGGTCGGAGGTGATGTTCTTGAAGCCCTTCCCGGCGAGGCAAGCCACCGTCCCCTTGGCGGTGTACGGCTTCGTGGAGCTCGGACCACACCCGGCGGCGAGGACGACGAGCGCCACGGCGAGCACGGAGATGAGCACGGGCACGGGCCGGCGGCCGAGCATGCCTGCGACTGTAGCCGCACCGCCTGACGGCCGACTGGAAGAATCGCAACGGTGGAGCCCTGGTCACGCGCCTTCGCCGGCCGCTTCGCCGAGCACGAGCTCGCGAGCGAGGCCCTGCGCGGCAACGCGCTCGGCGACCCGGCCGTGCGCCCGCTCCGCGTCTACGCGCCGCCCGCCTACGACGCCGACCCCGGACGGCGCTTCCCCTCGCTCTACCTGATCCAGGGGCACACGGGCCAGCTCGACATGTGGGACAACCGCTCGGCCTTCAGGCCGACCGTGCCCGAGCTCGTCGACCGGCTGTTCGCCGACGAGGGCTGCCCGCCCGCGCTCGTCGTGTTCGTCGACGCGTGGACGTCCTACGGCGGCTCGCAGTTCCTCGACTCGCCCGGCACCGGCAACTACCACACGTATCTCTGCGAGGAGGTCGTCCCGTTCGTCGACGCGACCTACCGGACGCTCGCCGCGCCCGCGCACCGCGGTATCGCGGGCAAGTCGAGCGGCGGCTACGGCGCGATGGTGACGCCGATGCTCCGCCCCGACCTGTTCGGCGGGCTGGCGACGCACGCGGGCGACGCGCTCTTCGAGCTCTGCTACCTCCCGGACTTCCGCGACGCCGTGCGCGCGCTGCGTGACGCGTACGACGGCTCGTTCGAGAAGTTCTGGGAGGACTTCCGCGCGCGGCCTGCGTTCACGAAGGGCACGGACTTCGCGCTGCTCAACACGTGGGCGATGGCGGCGTGCTATTCGGCGAACGCGGACGGCTCGATCGACCTGCCGTTCGAGCCGGAGACGGGGCTCCTGCGGCCGGCGGTATGGGAGCGCTGGCTCGCGTGGGATCCGGTGCGGATGGCGGCAGGGCACGCCGACGCGTTGCGCGGCCTGCGCGCGGTGTACATCGACGCGGGCAAGCGCGACCAGTTCTTCCTCGACCTCGGGGCCGAGGCGTTCCGGTGCGCGCTCGAGCGGATCGGCGTCACCGACGTCTTCTTCGAGCTGTTCGACGCGACGCACAGCAGCATCGAGTACCGCTACCCGCTCGCGCTCCGCTATCTCGCCGAGCGGCTCGGGTAGGTCAGCCGAGGAAGCGGGCGTTCGGCGGGCGCGGGAAGTGCCCGTTCGCGAGGCTTCCCTCGACCGACGCGAGCACCTGGCCGCGAAACTCCGCGGTCGTCTTCCAGGAATGGCTCTCGCGATGCGGGCCGTACGTGATCGCCTCGACCGTCCACTCCTTCGAGCGCAACGCGCGCGTCGCGGCGACCGGGATGTCCACGAGCCGGACGAGGGCACGGGCGACGGCGCCGGCCAGGACGAAGGGAAACGCGAGCAGGTAGCCCCTCGAGTCGCCCGGCGTGATGTCGTCCACCCACGGCTCGACGGGGCCGCGCCGCGGGAGTGCGATCCGGTACGCGTAGATCTCCCACTCCCGTCCGTCGGGGTCGGTCGTCCGTGCCGTCGCTCGGAACACGCTCATGCGTGGATAATCGCTACGTGCGAGGTCTCGGGGGAAAGAGGATCGTCGTCACGGGCGGCACGAGCGGGATCGGCGAGGCGACGAGCCGCCGACTGATCGCCGAGGGTGCGCGCGTCGTCGCGCTCGCGGTCGGCGAGCGGGAGATCGAGACCGCGCACGAGCGGATCGCCGGGCTCGAGGCGGCGCTGATCTGCGACGTCGCCGACGAGACGCAGGTGGCGCGCGCGTTCGAACGGGTCGACGATCTGCTCGGCGGCGTCGACGTGCTCGTCGCGAACGCGGGGATCTCGATCCGCGCGCCGTTCCTCGAGATCCGCGCGGACGACTGGCGGCGCGTGCTCGACGTCAATCTCACCGGCGTGTTCCATTGCGCGCAGCAGGCGGCGCGGCGGATGGACGCGGCCGACGGCGGCGTGATCCTCATGACCGCGTCGACGAACGGCCTGACCGGGCATCCGTTCTACGCCGGCTACAACGCGGCGAAGGCGGGAGTGATCCTGTTCGCGCGGACGCTGGCGCTCGAGCTCGCGCCGAAGATCCGCGTCAATGCGGTCTGCCCCGGCTACGTGCTCACGCCGATGCAGGAGGCGGAATACACGCCCGAGATGCTCGCCGCGGTGGACGCGGACATCCCACTCGGCCGGCACGCGCGCCCGGACGAGATCGCGTCGCTGTTCGCATTCCTTGCCAGCGACGAGAGCTCGTACGTCACCGGTGCGGCGATTTCGATCGACGGCGGCGAAACCGCGTGACCGGGAGAAGTGCTGCGCACTTCTCCCGGGGCTATGCACCGCTTCGCGGAGCGCCCGCCTTGCCGCCTGAAACGCTGCGCGTTTCAGGCGGGGG